>Ga0308157_10000139_pt1 | contig 299525 bp, 284 predicted proteins | sample PhyBR1_FD_201035 | JGI IMG/M metagenome (GOLD analysis project Ga0308157, IMG submission 201035) | Phyllosphere microbial communities from UC Gill Tract Community Farm, Albany, California, United States - DLSLB.R1 | ecosystem: Host-associated > Plants > Phyllosphere > Unclassified | place... | reverse complement strand
TCTTCCGCTTAGGAAATGATGAACAGACCGACCTGATGATGAAAAAAGTGCTGGAATAAGATTAGATCTCATAAATTTCGGCATCAGTAAATACATAAAATCTTCCTTTTTTAGGGAGATTTTTGGTATCAAGCCCGGTGAACTCACTGAATGCAGGTAACAGAAGCTGGTTTTCTGTCACAACAAAACAGGGAAGCTTTATTTTTTTAACCACGGAATTAATTACAAATCCAGGATGAATGTGTCCGGTAATCTGAAATTTAGGATGCTTTTTTTCAAAATCATGAATCAGCATAAAATCTTCAAGTTCCAGCAGCTCAGATTTAAAATTCAGACACAATTTAGATTCCAGTTTTTTGGAAATCCTGTCGTGGTTTCCTTCAATAAGATGGAATTCAAGATCGCTGTACTGGTTTCTCCAGCTGCAGAACTCGTCAACGTCTGAGTTGTCGCCCGCATGGAGAAGATCTCCTACAACAATAAATTTTTCAGGTTTAAAATATTCAATGAGGATCGAAAGCCGCTCCAGATCATTTTTCATAATCTGATTGGCTAAAGCAATTCCGTTCTTCCGGAAATGGGCGGTTTTTCCGATGTGCAGATCCGAAAGGATAAGGGCTTTCTGCTCTTCCCAGAATAAAGCTCTTTGATTGGTAAGGGTAAATGTTTCCTGACGGATCTTTATTTTTTTTGTCTGTACGTTCATTCTTTTCAGAATACTTGTTGATTATTGTGCTTTTAATTCACTTTCCCTATTGCTCTTAATTCTTTTCGCAGACAGATTGAGAAATCTTTTTACCAGAAATAAAGCGGAAATGGTAAGTCCCAGACCCAATGCGATCCACATTCCGAGAGCTCCCATTTCTAAAGTCACACAAAGAAAATATCCTAGAGGAATGGTAATGATCCAGTAGGCAATAAAAGTATATATGGAGGGAATTTTAACATCCTGCATGCCTCTGAGTGTTCCCAGAGCTGTTACCTGAATTCCGTCCGAAAGCTGAAATAAAGCGGCAATGATCATCAATTTTGCAGCTAAGGCAATGACTTCGACTTCTTCTTTTTTAGTAAAAAAAGTCGGGAGAATATTTCTTCCCAAAATAAAAACAATTCCGCAGATGGCCATAAAAATAAAAGCTATTTTGAGATTGTTGATTCCAACTTTTCTTAACTCCGTAAAATTCTGTTCTCCAAGTTTTCTCCCGATCATAACGGTAGATGCAACGCTGAAGCCAATGCACAGATTAAAAGTAAATGAAGCCATACTTAATGCAATCTGGTGGGAAGCGATATCATGTGCCGAAATCAGACCGCAGATAAAGGCAGCGCCGGCAAAAGCAGTTACTTCAAAAAACATCTGAAGGGCAGTAGGTAGGCCTAATCGTACCATTTTATCAAACATTTTTTTAGAAAACACTTCAATTTTTAAAGAAAAATCTTTGATGTAGCGTCGTGTTTTATCCTGTTTTAAAAGTACAAAATACAGGAACACAACCATAAATATTCTGGCAATAAGACTGGCTAATGCAGAACCTTTTACCCCCATCGGCGGAATTCCGAAAAACCCTTTGATAAAAATGTAATTTAAAACAATATTGATAATATTCGCAATAATTGTGGCTTTTGTGACACCAATCGTATATGATAAACCTTCCGAAACTTCTCTCAACGTCTGAAATGCCATGAACGGAACAATGCTGATGGCCATAATGGTAAGGAAATCTACCGTATCCGGAATAATTTTTTCAGGCTGCCCTGAATGGTAGAGCAACGGCATTGCTAAAAGCAGAATTCCCATTAAAATAATTCCGACTGTCATGTTGATCACAAAACCATGACTGAAAACCGAGTTAATGGTTTTATGGTCATGCTTCGAATGAGCTTCAGAAACAAGCGGCGGAATAGCGAAGGAAAATCCTAACGCCAGCACAAACATCGAGAAAAACACCGCATTTCCTAATGAAACCGAAGCCAGTGCATCAGCTCCAAGCAGCTTTCCCACGATAATATTGTCAAAAAGATTCACCGAGACCTGACCAACCTGAGTGAGCATCACCGGAAGGGCCAGTGTAAGGCATTCTTTCGTATAGTGTTTATGTAAAAAGTTCATAATTGATGGGTCATATCGTTTTTAATCAAAAAAAATTGCAGTAACAAGAGATACTGCAATTTTCATAATTTATCTGAAGTAATACTTACATTATTTCCTTACAAAACTTGCAACGTCGTCGGCAGAAACAGTGTTTCCTCCTAGAATGATGAGCCTTTCCACTACGTTTCTCAGCTCTCTGATATTTCCTGTCCATGAAAGTGCTTTTAGGGCATCAATAGCTTTGTCATCAAATTTCTTCGGAGCAGTTCCATGCTCATCAGAGATAATTCCGGCAAAATGCTCAACAAGCGATTTAATATCTTCCTTTCTTTCGTCCAGAGATGGTACGTAAATCTCAATCACAGAAAGTCTGTGGTAAAGGTCTTCACGGAATCTTCCTGCTTCAATTTCTTTCTGCATATTTTTATTGGTGGCCGCAAGAACTCTTACATCTACTTTTATTTCCTTATCACTTCCTACAGGAGATACTTTGCTTTCCTGTAAAGCTCTCAATACTTTTGCCTGTGCTATCAGACTCATATCACCGATCTCATCCAGAAAAATAGTTCCGCCGTTGGCCTGCTCAAATTTTCCCTGCTTATCCTTGATCGCTCCGGTAAAAGACCCTTTTACGTGTCCGAATAATTCAGACTCAATTAATTCAGAAGGAATTGCAGCACAGTTTACCTCGATCATGGGACCTCTTGCTCTGTCACTCTGATTGTGGATTGCATGAGCTACAAGCTCTTTTCCGGCTCCGTTCGGTCCCGTGATCAAAACCCTTGCATCAGATGCGGCCACTTTCTCAATCATATCCTGAATCTTCTTTAAACCTGCTGATTCACCGATCATCTGGTACTTTTTGCTTACCTTTCTCTTGAGCGTTTTGTTTTCGGTCTGAAGATTTTTATTTTCTTTCTTCAGGCTTTCTTTGGCTAAAGCATTTTTTACGCTGGTAATCAGTCTGTTGATATCGATAGGTTTGGAAATGAAGTCATATGCGCCGTCTTTAAGGCAGGAAACGGCAGAATCGATGTCTGCGTGTCCTGAGATCATAATAAAAGTGGATTCCGGTTTTAGGGATAAACTCTGTTTCAAAAGTTCTGTTCCTGAAAGTTTAGGCATTTTAATATCGGAAATCACCAATGCGAAATCTTCTTTTTCTACCTGTTTATAACCTTCAAGGCCGTCTTCGGCGATTACAAATTCATAGTCAGTAAGTTCATCGGAAAGAATACTTTGGAGTACTCCTGAGATTGCTTTTTCGTCTTCTACAATAAGGATTTTTTGCATAGTTGCAAATTTAGATTTTTTGATTGAATTATTAGCAAAAACTATACCTAATCATCTATTTTGAATAATCTCTCCTTCCGAAAATTGCCGATCCTACGCGTATTGAAGTAGCTCCGCATTCAATGGCAATCAGGAAGTCATCACTCATTCCCATTGATAATGTCTGTAAAGGCTGAAGCTGATTTAATTCGTCAAAAAGTCTTTTAAGAATCAGAAATTCTTTTTTTATCTGATCCTTGTCTTCGGTGAAAGTTGCCATTCCCATCAGTCCGGTGATAACGATATTGGGAAATTCACCGTTGAGGTATTTTCTGTACAGTTTTTTTGCTTCTTCAATCTCAAGTCCGAACTTTGTTTCTTCTTCTGCAATTTTTACCTGAAGCAAAACATTGATGGTACGGTTGTGCTTACCTGCTTCCTTATTGATTTCCATGATCAGTTTTTCTGAATCCGCACTTTGGATGGTATCAATAAATTCAGCGATGTATTTTACTTTATTGGTTTGCAGATGACCAATCAGATGCCATTGGATATCTTTCGGGAGAAGAGGATATTTTTCGGCAAGTTCCTGTACTTTATTTTCTCCGAAAACTCTTTGGCCCAGATCATAAACTTCCTGTATAGCAGAAACGGGGTGGGTTTTTGATACGGCCACCAACTGTACATCCGAAGGAAGCTGTTTTTTGATATCGTTGTAATTTTCCTGAATACTCATACCTGCAAATTTCTGAATTTTAAATTAAAATGTAATCAGATCTTGTCAATTTTAATTTAACCGCAAAAGACACAAAAGATTAGTTTTAATTATTTTAGATAAACAAAGATCACAAAAATAAAAATTAAATATTTTTAAAAACTTATGAGATCTTATTATCAATCTTACTAGTAAACGATTTTAAATATATTTTTAATCTTTTGGGTCTTTTGTAATAAATTAAAATCAAATAAAGTTTAAAGAAATATTTCAGTTCAGTATTTCATTAATTCCCGGATATTCCGAGATTTTTCTGAAAACGAAACGGTTGCTTTTCTGAAGCTTCTCAATAAAAAGATCCAGCTCGTTAATAGAATCGGCATCGGTTAAATATTGGTCATGAGTAAGAAAAACAAGATGCCTTGAAGTTTTTTCAAGATCGTTAAAGAAAATGCTGTCTACTTTTTTCAGCATGGCTTCATGGTTTCCTTTTAATACCATTTTATTGGTTGGTTTCCATTCAAGGTCCCATCCGATTACTTTGTAACCTGCTTTTTTCAGACTGTTTGCTGCATCGCTTGAACTTTTCAGATCGGTAACGGTAATATTGTTGAGCCTCCAGATATTTCTTCCGGGTGTTCTTGCAATTTTATCGTAGAGTTTCAGGCTGTCTTTGGCGGTATCAAAATCATGAACTACTTCTACAGGATTTTTATAAAAATCGGTGTATTTGTTGTGAGCATGGGTAAAACTGTGGTTGGCAAGTTCGATCAGCTTATCTTTTCTCAGAAGCTGAAGATCCTGCTGTTGTTTTTTGCTGCCGTACGCATGCTTTCCGACGAGAAAAGCGGTAGCACAGACATTTCTTTTATGCAAAATTTTAAGAAGATTCTCCGTTCCATGGTTGGGGCCGTCATCGAATGTAAGGTAGATCACTCTTTTATCGGGCGGAACAGTTTCATCGATTTTGGGGACAGCTTTTGCGACGGGATGGTTTTTATGAATCATTTTTTCTGATTCTTTCTTGTCTTTTTTCTGGTTACAGCTGTTACATAGAATTGAAGTTGCACTCATCAATGCAAACATCCCAAGAAAAGTCTTTTTTAGAGACTTTTCCGCAAAGGTTTTTGTCATAAAATTAAATGGAATTGAGTTGTTAAAAGTTGTTAAAAAATCCAAATAATTGTTAACAAAAATTATGCCCATTTATAGGCTTATTTTGCTTTTTAATTTTATTTTAATAAATTATTTACGAAGCGTTTATTGCAAAATACTTTTTAAATACAATCCGTTTTTGACAGCTGAAGTTCCCCAGGTATTATTGAAAAATATAAAAGTCTGATGTTGAGCGTTTTTAATTTTTTGTGCTAAATCTTTCAGAAATTCCTCACTGTACTCGGACTTGTAGAGCACAGGTTTACCATGAAGCCTGTAATAGAGAATAGCAGGATGGTTGATGATGACGTCTTCCGGCAGATTTCCGGGAAAGCTAACACCTGAAACGACAATATTATTTTCTTTAAGTATATTAAAAACGTCTTCATCCCACCAGGAATCATGGCGGAACTCAATAACGTTTACATAGCTGAAGTCAATATTGGTTAAGATGAGTTCCAGATTTTCCGGAGTATTTTTGAACGAAGGCGGAAACTGATACAGGAAACCTGACAATTTTTCTTTCAGATGAGATTCAATATGTTCACAGAAAACATTTATTTCTTCTTTGCAGTCCTTCATTCTTTTTTCATGAGAAATAGTTTTCGGAATTTTGATGAAAAACCTGAAATCATCAGGAGTTTCATCCGTCCATTTGATCAATGTTTTTGCAGTCGGTTTTCTGTAAAAAGTAGAGTTGATTTCCACACAGTTGAATTCCTGAGAATATAGGGTAAGAAAGTCTTTACTTTTGGCATCTTCCGGGTACAGCGATCCTTTCCAGTCATTATTGTAAAAACCTGAGCAGCCGATGTATAGATTTTCTTTTTTCATATTTTCCATAGGTGATTTTAAATTTTCTCAGACATCTGTTAAATCTGCGGGAGATTAAATTATTTATTCAAATCAACCGAATTTAACCGCAATGAATTTAAAATAACAGAAAGTGAACTAACACTCATTGCTGCCGCTGCGATCATCGGTGACAATAATATTCCAAAAAACGGATACAATAATCCTGCCGCAACCGGAACTCCCAAAACATTATAAATAAAGGCGAAAAAGAGGTTTTCTTTAATATTTCTCAACAGTTTCTCGCTTAGAAGCTTTGATTTTGCAACGCCCGAGATATCGCCTTTCAGTAAAGTAATTTCAGCGCTTTCCATGGCAACGTCGGTTCCGGTACCCATTGCGATCCCGATATTGGCCTGGGCGAGGGCAGGAGAGTCGTTGATTCCGTCGCCGGTCATAGAAACAATTTTTCCCTGCTGCTGTAATCTTTTTACTTCATTGAGTTTGTCTTCAGGATGACAATTGGCTTTGAAATGTTTGATTCCGAGTTCATCAGCAACTGCTTTTGCTGTGTGTTCATTATCTCCCGTCATCATAATTACCTCAACTCCTTCTTTGATCAATTGCTGAATTGCATTTTTAGCATTTTCCTTAATTTTATCAGTAAAACTGATGAAGCCTAAAACATTTTCGTTTTCTGCCACATAAGAAACGGTATGCGCTTTCGATTGTACTTCGATAGCTTTTTGTCTGAGATTTTCAGGAATTGAAATATCATGGGCAGCAAGAAGGCTCTCGTTTCCTACATATACTGTGCTTCCATTAATATTTCCTTTTACGCCTTTTCCTGAAATATTTTCAAAGCCGTCGACCTTTTCTGGTTTAATGTTTTCTTCTTTTGCTCTTTTAATAACTGCGGTAGATAAAGGGTGTTCCGAATTTTGGTTTAAAGAATACGCTAGTTTTAAAATGAAAGTTTTATCGTTATCCAATGTTTCTATATATTCTGCTGACGGTTTTCCTTCGGTTAAAGTTCCTGTTTTATCGGTAATTAAAACATTTACCTTATTCATTTGTTCAAGTGCTTCCGCATTTTTTATTAAAATTCCGTTTTTGGCACCTTTCCCGATTCCTACCATAAGAGACATCGGCGTGGCGAGACCCAAAGCACACGGGCAGGCAACTATTAAAACAGCAACAGCATTCACAAAAGCAAAAAGGCTTTTTTTACCTTCCGGACCGAAAATCTGCCAAAGAATAAAGGTGAGAACAGCCGCCAGGATAACGGCAGGAACAAATATTTTTGAAACTTTATCCGTCAATTTCTGGATAGGAGCTTTGCTTCTGCTGGCTTCATTCACCATTCTGATGATGTGTGAAAGCAGGGTATCATCACCTACTTTTTCAGCTTTCATAATAAAAACCTGATTTCCGTTGATGGTTCCGGAAGATACTTTATCGTTTACCTTTTTTTCAACAGGAATTGGTTCGCCTGTAATCATACTCTCATCGATATTAGAATTTCCTTCTGTGATTTTTCCGTCAACGGGTATTTTTTCACCGGGTTTTACTTTCAGAAGGTCACCGATTTTAACCTGCGAAAGCAGGATTCTTTTTTCTTCTCCGTTAACGATAAGATTGGCTTCGTCGGGGGAAAGGTTCATTAATTCCCTGATGGCATTTCCCGTTTTCTTGTGAGCTGCCGCTTCCATTAACTGGCCTAAAATTACCAACGTTAAAATTACACATACCGCTTCAAAATAAAGAGGCGTTTCGTGATGCGCTCCTCGAATTTCGTGAGGAATAATACCAGGAAAAACCAATGCTATTATACTAAAAATAAATGCGGCGGCAACACCCAGCGCAATAAGGCTGAACATATTTAAATTCCAGGTTTTAAATGAAACCCAGCCTCTTTTGATCAGAAACCATCCGGAATAAAAAATCACGGGAAGCGTTAATGACAGCTCAATGACTCTCTGGATCTGATGAGAAAACGGAAAATCGATCATCATTCCTCCCATAGAAAGGATAAAAACAGGTATGGTAAAGAGTAATGAAATAATAAATTTTCTTTTCAGGATCTTATAGGTTTCATCTTCATTATCATTTTCTTTGTCAGGTATTTTAACGAGGTCCATTCCGCAGATCGGGCAGTCTCCCGGTTCGTTGCGGATAATTTCCGGATGCATCGGGCAGGTATATTGCGCCTCCTTTTTTTGGGGATATTTCACCAGATCCATTCCGCAGACCGGACAGCCGACGTTGGAGTCATAGACTTTATCACCCTCACAAAACATCGGACAATAATATTTACCAGCCATTGCATCGGTTACCTTAGGCGGCTCATGATGGTGATGATCGTGCTGTTGAGAATGATGATGGGTATGTTGCGCTGAGTTATTAACGAGTTCTTCTGTAATCTTTTCCAGGTGCATATTGCAAACCGGGCAGTCTCCTTTTTCAGGATAAACTTTATCGCCTTCACAAAACATCGGGCAGTAATATTTGCCGATATTATCTTTGAAATTTTCAGGAAGATGGGAAGAGGAATATACAGGTTTATAAGTTGGATCTTTTGCAAGTTTTTCTTCAATAGGAACAAGGTACATATTGCACACCGGACATCTTTTTCCCTGCTGAAAGTACACTTTTTCACCTTCACATTCCATAGGGCAGTAGTACACCGATGAAGGGGAGACACGATCCTGAGGTTTTATAAAAGCCTGCTCTGCTTGACCTGGATTTTCAAGTCTGTAATTACCGGCTTCTTTAAGAGCTTCATTTAAAATATCCAGATCTACTTTCTTATCTGAAGTGATGATGGCCGTGTTATTTTCGAGATGTATTTCGGCTGTTATTCCTTCCAGGCTGTTTAGCTTTTCAGAAATTTTTTTCTGACAGCCAGAGCAGGTCATCCCGAGAATTGTATATTGATATTGCATAATCCTTTATTTATAGAACAAATTTCCAAAATGTATTCCGAAGCTTGTTATAAATTTAAGGATAATGTTTATAGAATTTTGTTTATGTTGTAGAGTTATAAAGTTGTAGAGTATGAAAATAGGAGTTGTAATATTATAATGTTACCATAAAAATAAATACACTAAAACATAATAACACTCAAACTTTTAAACCTAAAGCACTCAGATTCAGTTAGACCTGATCCAGTGGTTTTCGGTTATGAATTTTCAGTTTTTTAAATTCTGATGGGGTAAAACCGGTACTGCTTCTAAACTGTGAAGATAGATGCTGAACACTCTTATAACCCAATTTCCCTGCGATTTCCGTTAACGTGAATTCATTGTACAGAAGTAGTTCTTTTACTTTTTCGATTTTTTGAAGGATAAAAAACTGTTCAAGGGTAATGTTTTCGTTTTGGGAGAATGTTCTGGAAACGGAGCTGTAATCCTTGTTGAGCGTGCTGCTTAAAAATTCCGACAGAAGAAAATCCTCATCAATATCCAGTTCGCTGATTTTTTTAATGATGAGGTTTTTGATTTTTTCAACGAGCTGTCGGGACGAGTCCTTAATTCTTTCGAAACCTATTTCTTCCAGGTGTTTCTCCAGCAGAAGAAGTTTCTCATCCGGAATTTCAGATGCTGTTTCTGCTTCACCAAGAGTGATATTTTTAACGTCGATATTGATTTCGTTAAAAATACCTGAAACCGCAGTGATGCATCTTTCACACACCATGTTTTTTATATAGATCTTCATTCGGGTTCCTGTTTACTGAGTCTGTCTTTTACAAACTCCACTTTTGTTTTTCCGTGAGGTGCAGGATTACCATTTTCATCAAGGTTTACCATCACAATTTTATCAACCGTAATAATGGTCTGGTGTGTCATTTTGTTTCTAACATCACATTTTAATGTAAGAGAAGTAGACCCGAAAGCTGAAACTTCTATCCCGATTTCGATAATGTCTCCCTGTTTTGCAGAACTTACAAAATTGATTTCTGAGATGAATTTTGTAACTACTTTTTTATTTTCAAGCTGAATAACTGCATATAAAGCTGCCTCTTCATCAATCCACTGCAGTAGCCTGCCACCAAATAAAGACTGGTTGGGATTCAGATCTTCGGGTTTTACCCACTTTCTTGTGTGATAATTCATAGTTGTAATATTTCCGGTGCAAATTTAGTGTTAAAATATAGCTCCATCCAAGGAATAGGCATTTACTGTCTGAAAGAAAATTATTTATTTTCTCAATGATGCCAACGCAAGCAAATTAATCTGTGTTAAGCATAATATAAAATATTGACAATAATTATAGCTTTACTAAATATTCATAAAAAATTCACGATGAATTAATACTTTTTAACAAAGTTATATTTTGGTTGAAAATTTTATTAAAATATTTTTAAAAAAGCTTTTGATATGAAATTATAAGTTGTATATTGCACCTGTCTTATATCTGGAATCAATATTTGTTCATTCTTTATGTTGTTTTTCTTTTATAAACCAAATCATTTTTAACATTTTTAATTTTTTACTCAGATGAACATTTTTGTTTCAAACATCAATTACGCAACTAAAGACTACGAGTTGCAAGATCTATTTTCAGAATTTGGAGAAGTTTCTTCAGTAAAAATCATTACAGACAAAGAAACTGGCCGTTCAAGAGGTTTCGGTTTCATCGAAATGGAGGACGCTGAAGGTCAGCAGGCTGTTGAGGCTCTTAATCAGAAAGAATTCAACGGAAAAACACTTAATGTTTCAGAGGCTAAACCAAGAGAAGAAAAGCCAAGAAGAACTTTCAGTAACAACGCAGGCGGTGGAAACAGAGGCGGCGGAAGTTACGGAGGTGGTAACAGAAGTGGAGGAGGTTACGGAGGTAACAACAGAAGCGGTGGTGGTTACGGCGGTGGAGACCGTGGCGGTAGCGGCGGCGGAAAACGTTGGTAAAAATATAAGCGGCTCTTTTAAGAGCCGCTTTTTTTTATATTATACTATTTATATCATTTTATTAATTATGTAAGTGTAATGTATTTTTCTCACATTTTTTATATTTTATTTGGCTAACTCACAGAAAGTTTGTAAGTTAACATACCAAAATTAAATTAATAATTATGAGAAAAAAATTACTTTTGGCATTGCTTGCAATGCCTTTTATTGCCAACGCGCAATTTACCCAGAACTTTGATGCAGGAACAACAATTCCGACAGGTTGGACCGTCTTAAACGGCGGAGATACCAATACCTGGTCTATTGTGGACTATACCGGAGGAAATATTACGGCCTACAGTGGCGCCAATACTGCTTCTATCGGTTATAGCTCTTCAGCTCACGATGATTATTTGGTAACTCCGGCCATTACCGTTACTGCCGGCGTGAGCGATTTCCTATCTTTTTATGCCAGAAGCCGGGATCCTCTATATCCTGAAACCATCAGTGTGAAAATTTCTACTACCACACCTACGGCTGCTGCTTTTACCACTACATTAGCTGCATCGGTAGCTCCCGCAAGCGGCGCTAACTTTTATAGATATACCTATAATCTTTCAGCGTATGTAGGGCAGACCATCTATGTAGGTTTTTATTCTTCTACGACGGATATGTTCTATTTTGACCTGGACGATATTTCTGTGGGGCCTATTCCTTCATGCGGTTCGCCTTCAGGTGTTACCGTGAATACTGTGCTGTCTAGTTCTGCCAATGTAAGCTGGACGGCGTCTCCTACTGCAGGAGCAACGTATCAGATAGAGTATGGACCAACAGGATTTACCCAGGGAACTGGTACTGTAATTACTTCGTCTACTGCATCTGCTACTATTCTTAATCTTACAGCTGCCACCGGTTATCAGTTTTATGTGCGGTCCAATTGCGGTACAAACGGCTTCAGTGCTTGGACGGCGGTAAAATCTTTCACTACTATCTGTGCTCCGGTTTCATCATTCCCTTATACCCAAAACTTCGACACAGCAACAATTCCATCATGTTGGGCAAATGAAGCGGTTACAGGAGGCGGAACTGCTACCTGGAGTTACGTAACAGCAAACGGTAATAGCTCAATAACGCCTAAATCTGCTCCAAGAATGGCAGAATTCAGAACGACAACGGCAGGAAATAAAGCAAAATTATTATTGCCGCCTCTTAATATTTCTGCACTTGCCACACCTCAATTAAGATTCAGTCTTGCGAATGTTAACTGGTTTGGTGATGTGGATGAACTGAGAATTTATTATAAAGCAAATCCTTCGGATGCTTGGACGCAGTTAGGAAGTTCTTATACAACAGAAAATGCAGCATGGCTTGATGTCAGCATACCGCTTCCGAATAAGTCTGCAAACTATATGATTGCTTTTGAAGGAACTTCAAACTGGGCAAGAGGAATCGATATTGATAATGTATCTGTTGTAGATGCGTCTTCACTGGCTGTAAATGATGTGACAAGAAACACTACAGATATTAAAATTTATCCTAATCCGGTAAAAGATGTACTGAACATCAATTCTGACAAAAAGCTGAATAGTATTGAAATCTTCTCGCTTACCGGCCAGCTTATTAAAACAATTGATAAAGACACCAGACAGGTAAATGTTTCCGATCTTAAAAAAGGAGTGTATCTGTTAAGAGTTAAATCTGAAGGAAAAGACCAGTCCTTTAAAATAGTTAAAGAGTAATCTGTATAATACATGCTAAATAATAAGGCTGTCTCTATGCGAGGCAGCCTTTTATATATGTTGAGAGGTTATTCCTTTTCTTTCTTTTTCTTCTTTTTTTTCTCCTTGTTTTTCTTTTTATCTTTTTTAGGATTGAGAATTTCATTGACGTATTCAAACTCCGGTTCTTTTTTTTGTACAGGGTCTGCCTCAATATTAAAATCTTTGAGATCTTCTGTTAAAATTAACTGCTCATGAATCATAAAGCTTAATATTTCCTTTCCCGAACCGTTGAAGAAATTATCGGAAAGCTGTGCAAGCAGAAATTTTTTGTAGTCCTCTACCGGTACAATAGTCTGATATCTGAATATTCTTCCTTCTTTTTCCGTCGAGAGATATCCTTTTTCAGTCAGTATTTTTAAATAGGTAGAAACTGTATTCTGATGTGGTTTGGGTTCCGGATGCTGTTCCATGATGTCTTTTAGATAAAAAGATCCGAGTTTCCACAATAGTCTCATTAAGTTTTCCTCAGCGGATGTAAGATGATTTATTTTCATATGAAATTCTTAATGTTGAAACTGAATGTTGCAATAAAGATATATAAAAGATACCACAATAGCAATTCCGGCTCCCATGAACACTTCCCGTGGTGTGTGCCTTTTTAAAATAACCCTTGTGATTCCTACCAAAGCTGCAATGCCCAGCCACACCAGTCCTGTGACTGTATCAATAGCAAAAAATAAGGCAGCAACGAAGATATTGAAAGCTGTATGCATGGAACTTTTAATATAATAATTACTGATCTGCATGGCAAAAAGAAGTATCAGGATAAAAAGCATGACAAAATCAATATATCCGTTTTTGAAGTAATTGAAAGCAAAATAAGCGATTACACAGGCTGCAATAAAAAAATATAAGCTTTTGCGCTGGGTTCGGTTGGAAACATCCATATTGGTATATCTTCCTGTTCTCACGTTCCACACCAGCCAGATGATCACAGGAAGTATTATCATTAATAAGATGGGAAGAAAATATAAAAGAGAATCCTGAAGAGAGTAATTTTTAATACTCATAAAAATGAAAAAAATGATCAAAGAAACCAGAGGATTAAAAAAATCGGATATAATTCTTGAAATTTTATGAATAAATGAAGGCTGTTTTTCTTCCATAATTAAGTTTGACTATGTAAATATAATATTATAACCAAAAAAACAATGGGCAGGTATACAATAAAAACAAAGTTTTTTTTATAATTTTGCTCAACTATTTCATAATAAATAAGCAAGAGCTCAACACATGAAAGAATTTTCTAAAGAGGTATACCTGAAGTGGTATGAAGATATGACAATGTGGAGAAGGTTTGAAGACAAATGCCGTTCTCTTTATCTAAAGCAAAAAATCAGAGGTTTTTTACATTTGTACAATGGTCAGGAAGCGATCCCTGCCGGATTTACACATGCAATGGATTTAACCAAAGACAGTATGATCACTGCTTACAGATGCCACATCCATCCGATGGCGATGGGAGTAGATCCTAAAAGAATTATGGCCGAACTTTGTGGTAAAGCTACGGGAACATCCGGAGGTATGGGTGGATCTATGCACATCTTCAGCAAAGAACACAGGTTTTACGGAGGTCACGGTATCGTAGGTGGTCAGATTCCTTTGGGTGCCGGTATTGCTTTTGCAGATCAGTATTTTGACAGAAAAGCGGTAAATATCTGCTTCTTTGGAGACGGAGCGGCTAGACAGGGTTCATTACATGAAACGTTTAACATGGCGATGAACTGGAAACTTCCTGTGGTTTTCGTTGTAGAAAATAACCAGTACGCAATGGGAACTTCCGTAAAAAGAACTGCCAATCACGAAGACATCTATAAATTAGGTCTTGGATATGAAATGCCATGCCTTGCGGTAGACGCAATGGATCCTGAAAAAGTAGCTGAAGCTGCCTATGAGGCAATCGAAAGAGCAAGAAGAGGAGACGGGCCTACTTTCATTGAAGCAAGAACATACCGATACAGAGGCCACTCTATGTCTGATGCAGAGCCTTACAGATCTAAAGAAGAAGTGGCAATCCACAAAAATGATGACCCTATTGAATTGATCAAACAGAGAATTCTTGCGAACAACTGGGCTACCGAGGAAGAATTGGAAGCTACAGATAACAAATCAAGAGATTTTGTGGAAGAGTGTATCGAATTCATGGAGAACTCACCATATCCGGATGCAGAAAAAATCTACGAGTATGTGTATGCTCAGGAAGATTATCCGTTCTTAGATAAATTAGAAAACTAAAAGATAATAAGTCAATTTTGAAAGTTTGAAAATTTGAAAATGATTTATTATCATATCTTTTTTAATTTTCAAATTAACAAATTACCAAATTTTCAAATTAAAATAAATTATGGCAGAAGTAATTACAATGCCACGTCTTTCCGATACAATGACGGAAGGTAAGGTGGCTAAATGGCATAAAAAAGTAGGAGATAAAGTAAAGGAAGGAGATATTTTAGCAGAAATTGAAACTGATAAAGCCGTTCAGGATTTTGAATCTGAAGTAGAAGGAACCCTTTTATATGTAGGAGTAGAAGAAGGCGGAGCTGCTGCTGTAGATTCCGTACTTGCAATTATTGGTAATGAAGGAGAAGATATCTCAGGATTAACCGGTGGTGAAGCTCCTAAGTCTGGTGATTCTGAAGAGAAAAAAACGGATGAAGACCATAAAACCGAAAACAACGCAACCAGTATAGAACAAGCTGATGCTGAGGTTCCAGCAGGAGTGGAAGTGATTACAATGCCAAGACTTTCCGATACAATGACGGAAGGGAAAGTGGCCAAGTGGCATAAAAATGTCGGCGATACCGTAAAAGAAGGAGATCTTCTTGCTGAGATCGAAACCGATAAAGCCGTTCAGGATTTTGAATCCGAATTCAATGGAATATTATTGAAGCAAGGTGTTGAAGAGGGAGGTGCTGCCCCTGTTGATTCGGTATTAGCGATCATCGGACCAGAAGGAACAGATGTTTCAGGAGTTGGTGCTCCGAAAGCTGCTACTGCATCATCAGAAAAACCTGCTGAACAGAAAACTGAAGCTAAAGAAGAAGAAAAAGCTGCTGCTGCCAATACTTCATCTACAGACAGAGTAGCCATTTCTCCGCTAGCAAAGAAAATGGCTCAGGAAAAAGGAGTAGATATCAACAGCATCCAGGGTTCAGGAGAAAACGGAAGAATCGTTAAAAAAGATATTGAAAATTACCAGCCTTCTGCTTCTAAGCCAAGTGCTTCAGCTCCTGCTGCAAGTTCAGCTGCGGTTCAGGTAGCATTAAGCTTTGTACAAGGTGAAGATACGGAAACTCCGAATTCACAGGTAAGAAACGTTATCGCGAAACGTCTTTCTGAAAGCAAGTTCACAGCTCCTCACTATTATCTGATGGTGGAGATTAACATGGACAAGGCAATCGAAGCAAGAAAAGAAATCAACTCTTTACCGGATACCAAAATCTCTTTTAATGATATGATCATCAAAGCGACTGCGGTTGCATTGAGAAAACATCCGCAGGTAAATTCAAGCTGGGCAGGTGACAAGATCATTCACAGAGGAAACATCAATGTGGGTGTAGCGGTTGCAATTCCGGACGGACTGGTAGTTCCTGTTCTTAAGAATACAGACCAGATGAACTATACCCAGATTTCTGCTGCAGTAAAAGATATGGCTGCGAGAGCGAAAAACAAAGGTCTTAAAGCAAATGAAATGGAAGGTTCTACATTCTCTATTTCCAACCTGGGAATGTTCGGAATCGAAACGTTTACAAGTATCATCAACCAGCCGAATTCAGCTATCCTTTCCGTAGGAGCTATTATTGAGAAACCAGTTGTGAAAAACGGACAGATAGTAGTAGGAAACATCATGAAGCTTTCATTGGCTTGTGACCACAGAGTGGTAGATGGCGCTACTGGAGCTCAGTTCTTACAGACATTAAAAACATATCTTGAAAATCCTTTAACGTTGTTACTGTAATTCAGGAAAATTTTAAATAATTAGAAAGCTTACCAGTATTTTTGGTAAGCTTTTTATTTTTAAGCTAATTTTAATGACTATCTGTAAATTTTAGAATGATGATTGCTATATTTAATTTATGAAGCTGGGTAAAATAACATTAGACAAACAAAATATTTTTCTTTTATTACTGATCATAATGGTTGCAGCCGGAAAGCTAATTCCTTTCAAAGACGAGTATAATCTGTATTTTAATTTATCAGGATTTATAGATTGGGGAATAGCCGCAATTTTTTTACTGTATGGTTTAAAACTAAACATAAAAGAAATCGTAAAGGATATTTCCAACTGGAAGCTGCATCTCCTGATACAGTGCGGAACTTTTATTATATTTCCCTTGCTTGTTTTTTTGTTTTATGGATTTGCAAAAGATAATGACTATTATATCACTTGGCTTTCCATATTTTTTCTTGCGTGTCTTCCGTCCACCGTATCATCATCGGTTGTTATGGTTTCCATTGCTAAAGGAAATGTTACTTCAGCCATATTTAATGCATCAATTTCAGGAATTATAGGAATTGCAATGACGCCTTTGCTAATGAGCCTTTTCATTCAGCCCGGACAGGAAAATATGGATAATTCTGAAATTATTCAGCAATTATTACTCAAAGTTTTGTTGCCGATCATTCTGGGTCTGCTTTTAAATCCATTACTGAAAAACTGGGTAACCAGATACAGTAAGATCATTGCAGAATTTGATAAAATGATTATTCTTTTAATTGTTTATGAAAGTTTTTCAGAAGCTTTTACCCAAAATGTTTTTGCATCGGTAGCGCCAACAGTTTTTATCATCATCGCCGCAAGTGTAGTTATCTTATTTTTTTCAGTATACGAAATCCTGAAACTGATTTCTAAAAAACTGCATTTTAATAGAGAAGATGTTATAACGACAACCTTCTGCGGATCAAAGAAATCTTTGGTTCACGGAAGTCTTTTTGTAATGGTTCTCGGAATTGCGGAAGATCAAAAAGTGTTGTTCCTGCTGCCCGTCATGATCTATCACAGTTTTCAGCTGTTTTATGTAAGCTGGCTTGCGAACAGAATTGAAAAAAGATCTCAGCTCAAGGAAATATAAACATAATAAAATTCCTCTTTATTGCTGTTCAGATTTCAAATCAAATCACTATTTTTGGATTATGATTAAAGCAAGAAATATCCATAAATCTTATGGGAATTTAGAAGTATTAAAAGGGGTTGATATTCATATCAAAATGGGTGAGGTTGTTTCAATTGTGGGCGAATCAGGAGCTGGAAAGTCTACGCTTTTACAGATTCTGGGAACGCTGGACCAGCCTACAACGTCATCAAAGTATGATACGGAGATCACCATTGCCGGAGAATCTTTCATCAATATGAATGATAAACAGCTTTCTAAATTCAGAAACCAGAATATTGGTTTTGTATTTCAGTTTCACCAGCTTCTTCCGGAGTTTACTGCCCTGGAAAATGTGCTTTTGCCGACAAAAATTGCCGGTGCCAACGAGAAGGAAGCCATGGAGAAAGCGTATGCTTTATTTGAAGATCTTAAAATAGAGCAGAGACTGCATCATAAGCCCAACCAGCTTTCGGGAGGTGAAGCTCAGAGAGTCGCTGTTGCCAGAGCTTTAATCAATTCTCCGAAGATTATTTTTGCCGATGAACCCACGGGAAATCTCGATTCTAAAAATGCGGATGATCTTCACCGGTTATTCTTTGATCTTAGGGATAAATATAATCAGACCTTTGTAATTGTTACGCATAACCCGAATCTGGCAGAGATCACCGACCGGAAATTAATAATGAAAGACGGAATGATTATCGAATAAAAGTTCCGCAAATGATGAAAACCTTTATTTTTTTACTATTATTCTTAATGTCTTGCTCAAAATTTGAATCCCAGAATTCAGATAAATATGCGTATTTGCCGACATCAAGAATTTCAGAACTTAAAAATTTCATCAAAGGGAAAAATTACAATCAGGATCTTGCTGTTTTTATCAATTTTAAAATCCCTTCAGGCAAATACCGCTATTTTGTGTACGATCTGAAGAATGATAAAATTTTGCAGAAAGCCATTGTTGCGCACGGTGACGGATCTGTCGTAAAAAATTCTTCTTCGCTGCAATTCAGTAATGTTGATGGCTCTCATCAATCTTCTTTAGGAAAATATGAAATACGCGAAAGTTACAACGGGAAATTCGGAAAGGCTTACCGTCTGAACGGTTTGGATAAAACCAACAGCAATGCAAGAGCAAGAGCTATTGTACTGCATTCTTACTACTGTATTCCGGATAAAGAGTCTGCAGCCCCTGCCTGCTTGAGTTTCGGATGTCCCATGCTTTCAAAAAATGCATTTAATGAAACTTCAAAATTTATCGATCGGTCAGAAAAAACAATAATTTTATATACATTTTATTAAAACTAAATAATTCATGAAAAACATTTCTATTCTTGCTGCATCATTATTAATGGTGGTATCTTGCCAAAAAAAAGAACTTCAGAAAGAAAACCTGTCACTCAGCCTTCCTAAAGGTTTTGAGCAGACCTTAATCTATACATCATCTACGGAAGGCAATAATAACGGGGGAATGAATGATGCTACAGAAGTAAAATTCAGGGTAGATTCTGTAGACAAAAGTTCCAATTATTATATTACAGGAGAAATCATGAGAATGACTTTTAACCAAAAAATGTTTGGGGAAGAAATTCATTTTGACTCAAGAGAAACATCTGATAACGATGACGGAATGGGAGAGGAATTTAAAACAATGATCAATAATCCGTTTACCTTTAAAATAGATAAATTCGGTAATATTCTTGAAAAACAGAAATTTACCAAAGAAAGTGCAGATGAAAGTGCTTTAAGCCAATACAATATTATTCCGTTTGCCTTTCCGAGAGAAACGGTGGAAGAAGGCTTTACCTGGAAAGTTGATACTTCCAATCCTTTCACGAAATCTATTATGCCTGTTACAAGCAGTTTTACGTATAAAGGTACGAAAGATAACAAGGTTGAATTTGCCATCAATTCAACAATGAAGGGTGTGGAAGGAGTGATGAAAGATACCGATATTAAGGGAAAATATGTTTTCGACAGCAAAACAAAGGCTTTGATTTCTGCGGAAAGAAACATGCCGGTTCAGATGGGCGGCGGTACCGCAACGTTTACCATTACTCCGAAAATTCAGGGTTTTTAATTAATCATTTTATCATGTCCATTAAATTTTTAGCTGAAGACGACAGACCCCGGGAAAAATTTTTGCTGAAAGGCAGAAGCTCACTTTCCGATTCCGAACTGCTGGCCATCATCATGGGCAGCGGAAACAGGGACGAAACAGCAGTAGAGCTGGCAAGAAGGATTCTGGCCTCCGTGAATAACAACTGGAATCAGCTCAGTCTGCTATCAGTTAAGGATTTAATGAAATTTAAAGGTGTGGGAGAAGTAAAAGCCATCTCCATTGCTACTGCGCTGGAAATCGGCAGAAGAAGAGCGGGGCAGGAAGTTCCGGAAAAAGCTGTCATTTCGAGCAGCAGAACGGCTTACGAAATTTTCAGAAACCATTTATCGGATTTACGGACAGAAGAATTTTGGGCAATTTTTCTGAACAGGAGCAATAAAGTAATTCATTTCACACAATTGACACAAGGCGGGATCAATCAGTCTATTGTAGACGTCAGGGTTTTATTTAAAACAGCTCTGGATCACTTTTCAACGGGAATTATCATTGCCCATAACCATCCTTCGGGAAGTCTGCAGCCCAGCCGCGAAGATATTGAGATCACTAAAAAAATAAAAATTGCCGGTGAAACACTCAATATCCAGCTTCTGGATCATCTTATCATTACTCAAAATTCTTATTTTAGCTTTTCAGACGACGGATTATTATGATGAAAAGACTTAAATATCATGAAATTGATTTCCAAAAATATTCAAAATGCCTGGAAAATTCTGCACAACAAAACTGGTATGCAAAAAAAGAAGTTTTGGATGAGCTCTCGGGAAACTGGGAGATTCTCGTGTATGAAGATTATAAAGCAGTTTTACCGGTTCCTTTGAAAAAGAAGTTTGGGATCAATTTTGTCATTATGCCGCTTTTCTGCCAGCAATTGGGCGTCTTTTCAGAACAGGATGATATTGAGATTAATAATCAGTTTTTACAGTTCCTGAAAAAAAATTATAAAGTCTTTTTGTATTCTTTTAATCATCACAATTCATTTTCAGAGCATTTAGATAAAAAAAAGAACTATACGATTCCTGTTTCTGATTACGTGATCTTAAGAAGAAAAAAATATTTCAAAGGCAGAAAATCAACGGCAAAATGCGCACAGCATCTCATCTATAAAGAGATTGAACTGAATGAAGAACATATTTCCTTTGTTGAAAAACATTTTAAAGGCCTTAAAAAAGAAACCGATATTAAGAAGTTTAAAGACTATCTGAAGTTTCTTCATCACAGCAATTCACTGAAACTTTGTGCTGCTTATCTGGAAGAGAAGCTGATCAATGTCGCTGTTTTAGTAGATGAAAACAGCAAGCTTTCTTTATTAGGACTAATAAATGATGAAACCTATAAAACAGAAAACGGTCCTTCATTTTTAATCGATAAAATCCTGAATCATTACATTCATGACAAAGAATTTAATTTTATGGGGAGCAATATTCGGGGAATAGAAGTTTTTTTCAAAAGCTTTGGAGGTGAGCTTCAGGAATATCCTTATCTGCAAAGTAAAATTTTAAAGAAACTTTCTTAAAAATTATTCAGAATATATTTAATTTTTATTAAATACGATTTATGGTAATCAGATAGATGAAAATTAAAATATTAACAGCAATTGGAAAATAAATATTCCGATTTGTTCTGCAGGAAATCAGGCAGAAAAGAATCGGGAATACTTATATCATTTTCAATGATAAATTCAGAAAATATCACTAATTTTGCTACCTCAATTATGGCTAGTTTTTCAGGATATTTACCTTATGCATTTGCATTGATTATTGCAATACCTTTTCTGGTGTTGCTGAGACAATTTGTATTTACATACATCAGGCTTAAAGAGCAGGAGATCAAACTTCTTACCGTAAAGTCGAGCAGCGGAAACAAGGCACAGTCGTATGAAAGAATGACGCTCTTTATGGAGAGGATAAAGCCGTCTAATCTTATTCAGCGTTTTGATAAAGACCTTGCTGTTCATGAATTCATCTTCCTTACAGAGAAAAACATTAATGAAGAATTTGATTATAATGCTTCCCAACAGCTTTACATTACCAAAAATTCCTGGAAGAATATTGTTGATTCCAAAAATGCCATCATAGAACTTCTTCACAAAACTTATAGTGAAATCAGCGGAAATGCTACGCTCGATGAGTTCAAGACCATTTTTATCATGAATTTTATAAATGGCGAAGATTATATTTCTGCCACAATAGAAGACCTGAGAAGAGAAATTTTAATAATAAGTTAACTAAAAAAATAAATTAAATTAAATAATGATTCCAAATTTTAAAGCACATCCATGGCACGGTATTTCTGCAGGAGAAGATGCGCCAAATGTTGTAAATGTTTTCGTGGAGATCGTTCCTTCTGATACCATTAAATATGAAGTAGATAAAGAAACAGGATTTTTGAAAGTAGACAGGCCTCAGAAATTCTCCAACATTATTCCGGCATTATATGGTTTTGTTCCAAGAACATACTGTGATGCTGCCGTTATGAATTTAGCTGTTGAAAGAGGAGCAACTGATGTTACTATGGGAGATCATGATCCGCTTGATATCTGTGTTTTAAGTTCACACAATATTCATGCAGGAGGTCTTTTGATGGAAGCTATTCCAATCGGTGGTTTCAAAATGATCGACGGAGGAGAGGCTGATGATAAAATCGTTGCTGTAATGATCGGTGACCACGCTTTCGGACATTTCAGAGATATTTCAGAATTGCCTGAAGCAGAAGTGAAACGATTAATGCACTATTTCTTAACCTACAAAAACCTACCGGATGAGCCTGCAAAATGCAGAATTCAGGAAGTATACGGAGCAGAGCACGCTAAAAAAGTGATCAAAGCTTCCCAGGAAGATTATGCGAACAAATACGGAGGGTAATAATAACTCCATCTGATATATATTAAGGATAAACGAGATTGTTTATCCTTTTTTATTTCCCGAATTTTATTTAGGAGCTATTTCCGGCTTTTGCTACTCGCTTTTTTGTTTCTTCGGCGCGGCGAAGAAACAAAAAGAGCTCAAACATGCCGCTCAATCCGGGCTAAAGTGATCACTCAAAACAATTCACACGAGAGCTTAACCGTTTAAATTATTGGTTTTTAAAGAACTATGATATTTTTCATTAAATACATCAGAATAATTCATTATATTTAGTACTCTATTACCAAAAAAATATTAAACTATGGATCTGTTCTATTTAATTCCTGTTTTCGGTGTCGTTGCCTTACTGTATACTTTTATTCAAAGTAACTGGGTAAGCAGGCAGAATGCGGGAAACGAGAAAATGAAAATAATCAGCGGACATATTGCTGACGGTGCAATGGCTTTTCTTAAGGCCGAGTACAAGATTTTAACCTATTTTGTAGTGATTGTAGCCATTCTTTTGGCGATAATGGGTTCCAGTAATGCCGATTCTCACTGGAGTATAGGCCTGGCCTTCGTTGTGGGAGCCGTATTTTCGGCACTTGCAGGCTTTATAGGGATGAAGATCGCTACAAAAGCCAATGTAAGAACTGCCGAAGCGGCAAGAACTTCACTTTCAAAAGCATTAAAAGTTTCTTTCACCGGAGGTTCGGTTATGGGAATGGGAGTTGCCGGTCTGGCTGTTCTTGGTTTGGGAACATTGTTTTTGATAATCAAACAGATTTTTGCTCCGGATGCGCATGTAGATTCACACGAGATGGAAAGGACGATAGAGATCCTTACCGGTTTTTCGCTGGGTGCTGAATCTATTGCCTTATTTGCAAGAGTAGGTGGCGGTATTTATACTAAAGCAGCAGATGTTGGTGCTGACCTTGTTGGAAAGGTGGAAGCCGGAATTCCGGAAGATGATCCCAGAAACCCCGCAACTATTGCCGATAACGTAGGAGATAATGTAGGAGACGTAGCCGGAATGGGGGCCGACCTTTTCGGTTCTTATGTAGCGACGGTTTTAGCAACCATGGTATTGGGAAGAGAAACGATTTCCGAGGATTCATTAGGAGGATTCGCACCGATTCTTCTTCCGATGCTTATTGCCGGAACGGGAATTATTTTCTCTATCATAGGAACTTTATTTGTGAGAATAAATGATAACGATGATTCGTCTACATCAAACGTTCAGAATGCACTGAATTTGGGAAACTGGGGAAGTATTGTTATTACAGCCATTTCTTCCTATTTCTTAGTTAATTATATTTTACCTGATAAAATGGTTCTTCGTGGCCACGAATTCACTAAAATGGGTGTGTTCGGAGCTATCATGGTAGGATTGGTTGTAGGAACATTAATGAGCATCATTACGGAATATTATACAGCAATGGGCAAAAGACCGGTTTCCAGTATTGTGAGACAGTCTTCCACAGGTCATGCTACGAATATCATCGGAGGACTTTCTGTCGGTATGGAATCTACTTTATTACCGATTATTGTTTTAGCGGGAGGTATTTACGGTTCTTATCTTTGTGCCGGATTATACGGAGTTGCTATTGCAGCAGCAGGAATGATGGCTACTACAGCGATGCAGCTTGCCATTGATGCTTTCGGACCGATTGCCGATAATGCCGGAGGAATTGCCGAAATGAGCGAACTGCCAAAAGAAGTCCGTGAAAAAACAGACATTCTGGATGCCGTAGGAAATACAACGGCTGCCACAGGAAAAGGATTTGCAATCGCTTCAGCAGCTTTAACAGCTCTGGCATTATTTGCTGCTTTTGTGGGAATTGCAGGCATCGACGGAATTGATATTTACAGAGCCGATGTTCTTGCCGGTCTTTTTGTTGGCGGAATGATTCCGTTTATCTTCTCTTCTCTTGCGATTACTGCGGTAGGACAGGCAGCGATGGCGATGGTGGAAGAAGTGAGAAGACAGTTCCGGGAGATTCCGGGAATCCTGGAAGGGAAGGCCCAGCCGGAATACGAAAAATGTGTAGCCATTTCTACCGATGCTTCTATTAAAAAAATGATGCTTCCCGGAGCAATTGCCATCGTTTCACCTTTACTTATCGGCTTTATTTTCGGGCCTGAAGTATTGGGAGGATTTCTGGCTGGTGCAACGGTTTGCGGTGTTTTAATGGGCATGTTCCAGAACAACGCCGGAGGAGCCTGGGATAATGCTAAAAAATCTTTTGAAAAAGGAGCGAATATTAATGGACAGACTTATTACAAAGGTTCTGATCCGCATAAAGCATCGGTAACAGGTGATACTGTGGGAGATCCATTTAAAGATACTTCCGGACCTTCTATGAATATTTTAATTAAGCTGATGTCTATCGTTTCATTGGTTATTGCTCCTACATTGGCTGTTCTGCATAAAGATAAAATTGAAGCTAACAGAAAGGCAAAAATTGAAAGCTTAACGGGAACGAAAAGTTTTAACACTGCTTCAGGCAATACAGCTATGGTTGTGGCTCCTGCAGAAGTAAAAGGATATCTGAATGAAAACGGTGATTTTGTATACGATACAGGAGCATTGAAAGAAGTTCAGTTAAATGATGGTAAAAAGATTTCAATCGGAGAAAACAGTCAGTTATACACCATGTATAATCTGGTGAAAAGTAAAGACCAGGCTGTTTTGGATCCTAACAGATGGTTCACCATAGAAAATCTTTATTTTGAAACGGGATCAAGCGAATTGAAAACAGGTGCTGACGCACAGCTTTTAAATCTCGTGGAAATACTTAATGCGTATCCAACGATGAGGGTAAAATTGGGTGGTTACACAGATAATTCAGGGAATGAAGCAAGCAACCTGAAACTTTCAAATCTGAGAGCACAGACGGCAAAACTGAAACTTCTGGAACTGGGAATTGCCGGTGACAGGATAGAAGCTGAAGGGTACGGAGCACAACATCCTGTTTGTGAAGCTAATGATACCGATGAATGTATGGCGAAGAACAGAAGAATAGATGTAAGAGTTTTAAGCCTCTAAATATTAAATAAATAAGCACTGCAAAAGCGGTGCTTTTTTATGCTTTACCAATTGGTATTTAACCAAGATAATAATTTAAAGATTTTTTCGAAGATGCTCCAAAGCATTAATGATAAGCTCATCATTTTTAGCAAAGCTGAAACGCACATAATCCGAATTATTTTTTGAATTATAGAAAGCAGAGAGGGGAAGGCAGGCTACTCCTTTATCAACAGTAAGCCATTTGGAAAACTCTACATCGGTCATGGTCTTGGAGATATTTCTGAAATTAGCGACCTGGAAAACGGCACCTTCGGTGGTATGTTCAACCACAAAAGGCGTTTTTTTAATAAGTTCATTAAATAGATCACGTTTTTCCTGCATCAGCATCTGGTTTTTATAAGGATCAAAAATATCAAGATATTTGGCTATTGCATACTGACAGGGTGCATTGGCACTGTAAGAGATATATTGCTGGTGACATCTGAATTTTGCCGTAAGATCTTCCGACGATAAAAGATAACTCACTTTCCATCCTGTAGAATGAAACATTTTGCCAAAAGAAAAAATGCAGAAACATCTTTTCCGGAGTTCAGGATGAAGAAATGCACTGTAATGCTCGGCTCCGTCGTAGCAGTACGTATCATAAATTTCCTCGGAAATAAGATAAATTTCCCGGTCTTTTATCAATTCATACAGATGGTTCCACTCATTTTGCGACCATACTTTTCCGGTAGGGTTTTGTGGGGAATTAACAATGATTGCCTTGGTTCTATCCGAAATACAACTGCCTAATTTTTCCCAGTTGACTTTAAAATCACTGTCCAGATCATAATAAACGGGAGTTCCATGATTCAGAACAATTGAAGGACCGTAAGTATAATAGGAAGGTTGAATTACAATCACTTCATCACCATGATTTACAATGCATTTAAGAGCGGTATATAATGTGAAAGTTGCACAGGGAGTAATGGTAACTTCCTTCTCATTAAGGAAAATACTGTTGTTCCTTTTTGAATTATAGCGTATGATACTTTCAATCAGCAAAGGGCTTCCCGCAAGCGGTTCATAATGATGCGTGGAATAATCGGCTGCTTCTTTTAGAAACGCCTTCAGGCTTGGATCTATATCAAAATCGGCAAGACCCAGTGAAAGATCGAAGCTGTTATTCTTAACCGCCAGCTCAGACATTTCAGAAAAAAAGGAGTAATGTGTAAATCCGTAAACTTTCTCCATATACTTTGCATTTATATCAAATATAAGAAATTTACGCATGCATAGGAATGTAAATAAATTTTGTTATTTTTAGGGAAATTAAATTAAAAAATGAGAAAACTATTAGTTCCTATATTTTCAGCAGTTGTATTGGTAAGCTGTGGAACTGCGAAAACTGTTTCTGATGTTTCTTCTTCTCAAAAGTCCTCAGTAACGAAAGGTGACAAAGCCTTTCTTGCTGCTTATAATGAGATTAAAGCGGCTGACCTGAAGAAAAACCTATACGTTATTGCTTCCGATGATATGGAAGGTCGTGACACAGGAAGTCCGGGACAGAAAAAAGCAGGAGAATATATGGTTAATTACTATAAAAACCTTGGGATTTCATTTCCTAAAGTACTTGGTTCCTACTATCAGAAAGTTCCGGCTGAATTCATGAAAGCACGGGGAGGATCAAACCTTCCTGACTCTGAAAATATTCTGGCATTTATTGAAGGATCTGAAAAACCTGATGAGATTGTTGTTGTTTCCGCACATTATGACCATGTCGGTACAAGAAATGGAGTAGTTTACAATGGTGCGGATGATGACGGAAGCGGAACCGTAGGCGTAATGGAAATTGCCAAGGCTTTCCAGGCTGCAAAAAAAGCAGGAAACGGCCCTAAAAGATCGATCTTATTTCTTCATGTAACAGGAGAGGAACACGGCCTTTTCGGCTCGGAATATTATACGGACAACCCGGTATTTCCGCTTGCCAATACGGTTGTTGACCTTAATATTGATATGATTGGCCGTGATGATCCGGAGAACCGCGGAAAACAGTATGTTTATGTAATCGGATCTGAAATGTTGAGCTCGCAATTGAAAGTAATTAACGAAGTAGCTAATAAAAAAACTAATAATTTGGAGTTAAATTACAAATATGATGATCCGGGTGATCCTCAGAGATTGTACTACCGGTCTGATCATTATAATTTTGCTAAAAATAATGTTCCCGTTGCTTTTTTCTTCGACGGTATTCATGAAGATTATCATAAGCCAACTGACGATGTTGAAAAAATCGATTACGATCTGCTCGCCAAAAGAACGCAGCTCGTTTTTGCAACCGCATGGGAAATTGCCAACAGGCCCGAGCGGATCATCGTTGATAAAAAATAAATATTAATACTAATATAAAGGCAGGTAGCTTAATGCAATTTGCCTTTATTATTTATCTTATTATCAATTTTCAAATAATAATAATAATATATTATGAATCAGAATCTGAAATCTATCCGTCCTTTCGTAGGATCTGAGAATTTTGAAATCAGCAGAAGTTTTTATAAAGATCTTGGCTTTGAAGAAGTAAGTTTAGAGCCGAAACTTTCTTTATTCAGGTGGAAAGAGATTTCCTTTTATCTTCAGGATGCCTATGTAAAAGACTGGATCGACAATACCATGCTTTTCATCGAAGTAGAAAATACAGATGAGTTCTGGAACTATCTTCAGACATTAAATCTCACGGAAAAATATGGCGTCAAAATATTACCTGTTAAAACAATGCCATGGGGGAAAGAATGTTTCGTGCATGATCCATCCGGTGTTTTGTGGCATTTCGGAGAATTTTTTAATCAATAAACTCACCATAAATTAGTTTATTCTATTGCCTTTATAATGATTTACGCATTCGATACCTATTATTTTGAAAACTTTGCAAAAACGGTGTGTATTGCTTTTGAGGCATGGAATTCTGCAACAGAAACAGAAATTTTTACCGAAAAAACAACAGTTAGCGCCGGTTATGAAAGCGGAGCTTTTTATAAAAGAGAGCTTCCGTGCATTTTAAGTCTTTTAAATAAAATTAATCTGAATGAGGGAGATGTGATTATTGTTGACGGATACGTCACCTTAGATAACGAAGGAAAAATAGGATTGGGAGGACATTTATTTGAAGCGCTGGAAGGAAAGATTCCGGTGGTTGGTATTGCAAAGAACGGATTCAATGCGCCTGACGATCAGAGAAGGACCGTATATAGAGGAGAAAGTAAAACTCCGTTATTCCTTACAGCAATAGGAGTGGACGTGGATGAGGTTCAGGTAAAAATAGAACACATGCACGGAAATTTCAGAATTCCGACTCTCCTTAAAAAGCTGGATCAGCTTACGCGAATAGAATAATATTTACATTGATAATTAGAAAGTGACAAATATCATTACTTTATTATTTTTACTTGTTCTAAATAAACATAAATTTGTAATGTTAGTTTTAAGAGATAGTAGATTATTTGTTAATCATATCCATATCAATTTTTGTTTTAAACCGGCTCAACACGCCGGTTTTTTTAGCAACACTATAAAAATTGTGGTCTCACCAAGAATCGAACTTGGATCTAAAGTTTAGGAAACTTCTATTCTATCCGTTGAACTATGAGACCGTAGTCCAAATGTATTAAAATATTTTTATTTAATAAAAGAATCCGCTCTTTAGGAACGGATTCAGTAGATAAAAACATCTCATTTTTTTAATTAGACAACAATAAAAAGCACAGCCGACAATGCTGTGCTTAAATTTTTATAAATTTAATTGCGATTTCAGAACTGAAAAAAGCAAAATATGTTTCCACTTCAGTAGTATTACATAGTAAATGTAGAAATAAAAATCATTATAAACAATAATTTAATGTTAAAATTCACAAGTTATCCACAAAAAAATGTGGATAAGTAGGAGCTATTTTTTAACCAATATTTTATCGGTAGCTTTCCTGCTTAAAATTTCCTGTTTTCCGTCGACTTCTACAGTAACAGATTTATCAAAGCTTTCGATTTTTAAGATTTTTATTTTCTTATTGAGCAGTAAATTTCTTTCGGTAAGGTAATTGAGAAAGGAATCATCTGAAAGTGTTACAGAAGCAAAAATTACAGTTTCTCCTGCATTACAGGAACTTAGCTTCTGCAGATCCTGAGCTATGATATTTCCGTCTTTATCTGGGATAGGCTCACCATGAGGATCAAATTTCGGGTGATCAAGAATTTCATCCATCTTATCAAAAAATAGAGTAGAATGCACGTGCTCCAGCTGTTCGGCAATTTCGTGCACATTTTCCCAGCCGAAATTCATTTTTTTTACCAGAAACATTTCGGTCAGCCGATGTTTTCTAACGACCAGAGCGGCTTCGCGTCTTCCTTTTTCGGTAACGATGAGCGGCTTGTACGTTTCATATATGACCCAGTTTTTGTCTGCAAACTTCTTCATCATATTGTTTACACTCGGCATTTTTACGGACAAAAACTTGCTGAGTTCGTTAATTGTCACTTTACTTTCACTGTCGACAAGGTGAAATAAAGCTTTCAGATAATTTTCTTCCGTAAGAGTTGCTTTCAAAATGTTAGATGATTTTAATTACAAATCTAACAAAATATTATTAATAATATATGTTCGTTGCTATTAGTTTTTTTAATTTTACATCATGAAATTTTCATTTAAAAACGACTATTCAGAAGGCTGTCATCCCAATATATTACAGGCTTTATTAACTTATAATGAAGATCAGCAGCCGGGTTATGGAGAAGATCAATATTCTGTTCGGGCTAAAAAGCTGATACAACAAAAAATTAACAACCCGCATTCTGATGTTTATTTTGTTTCGGGTGGAACACAGGCTAATCTGATTGTAATTTCTTCGATATTAAAACCTTATCAGTGTGTGGTTTCAGCATCCACAGGACATATTTTAAACAATGAAACCGGAGCCATCGAAGCAACAGGGCATAAAATCCTGGGAATAGAAAAGGAAGACGGAAAACTCACACCGGAAGACATTATTCCGGTACTGGAAAGCCATAAAAATGTTCCGCATCAGGTAATGCCAAAGTTGGTTTATTTATCAAATTCTACAGAGCTGGGAACCGTTTATACGCTTGATGAGCTGGAAAAACTTTCAACCTTCTGTAAAGAAAATAATCTTTATATTTTTATGGACGGAGCAAGAATGGGACACGGGCTTACTGCCGAAACCACTGATCTTACTCTCGAAAAAGTCGCGCAACTTACTGATGTTTTTTACCTTGGAGGCACCAAAAACGGGGCGTTAATCGGGGAGGCTATTGTTATCAACAATAAAGAACTGCAGCAGGATTTTGCTTTTAATATCAAACAGAAAGGTGCCCTGCTCGCAAAAGGCAGACTTTTGGGAATTCAGTTTCTGGAACTGATGAAAGATGATCTGTATTTTGAGCTTGCCAGACACGCCAACAGACAGGCAATGAAAATTAAAAATGCGCTGAAGGAAAGGGGAGTACAGTTTCTTTCGGACACGTATACCAACCAGATTTTTCCTGTTTTGAGCAACAGTCTTATTGATAAACTTTCAGAAAAATTCGAGTTTTATGTATGGAAAAAAATAGATGATGATTTTTCAGCAATACGTCTCATTACTTCCTGGAATACTGCGGATCAACCGGTTGAGGAATTTATTGAGATTATTAACAATGAATTATAAAAAAAACAGCCTATGGAAGGCTGTTTTCTTATTTTGTGATAGGATTTTATCCTATTCTTGGGTAAGTCGTCCTTTCAGTACTCCCTTTCTGGAGTTTTTATTCTAAAGCTTTTGCTACAAGATTACAGTCTGCAATTTTTAGGACTCTTCCGCCGGCGTATTTGATTTTGCTTTCATTGGCATATTTTGTACCCGTTTCCGGATCTCTGTCCCCGATGCCTTCACTCAGGCCGTCTTTGGTCTGGAGGAAATAGATGTCATTTTTATTTCCTGTTTTACCCTCTGACGCAAATTCATAGGTAAGTTTCAGCGTGTCTCCGGATTTAAATCCTGATAATTCGCCCTTATTACTGTCTTTTTCGCTGTTTTTTGTTGCCATTTTTCCGGTTATCGTTCCCAGATTATCATCAATACTTACAAAAACGGTATCTTTCCCGGTAATGCCCATATAGCAGAAAGATTTAGCGTTTAGCGTATCGGCTGTTTTTGTTGACGTGACCGCAGTATCGGTCTGGGTTGTGTCGGCAGCAGGAGCCTCTGTTTTTTTACTGCAGTTTAATAAAAAAACCGACAGTGAACCTAATAAGATTAATTTTTTCATATTCCTTTTTATTTGAATTAAATTATTTCAATAATGCTAAAATAGCAATACTATTTTATTTCAAAATTAATTTGAAGTAAACAAATCAATTTGCAGTCCAACAACATTAAATATAAAAATTAAACTTTAAGACAACCTCTGAATCCTCTTGCAGCGTAATAAGAGTCGGCACCGTTATGATATAGGAAAACCGTGTCATATCTTCTGTCACAAAAAACAGCTCCGCCCATTTGCCTGATTTTTTCAGGAGTTTTGATCCAGCTTGAAGTTTTAAGGTCGAATTTTCCAAGCTCCTGAAGCTTACGGTATTGCTCTTCAGTCAATATTTCTATGCCCATTTCAGCAGCCTTATCAATAGCATTTCCTTCAGGTTTATTGGCTTTTCTGGCATTCCAGGCCTGATAATCGTAGCAAAGGCTTCTGCGTTTCGGACTTTCCGGGGAACAGTCGAAAAACAAATATTCACCTGTGGATTCATCGCGTCCTACAACATCGGGTTCGCCTTCTGTGGTTTCCATTTCAAACAAAGACCAAAGCTTTTTGGGGTTTTTACGCAGTTTTTCATCTATAGGATTCCATTCCAGATCCTTATGCAGGTTCATATTTTTTGTGAATCGTGTACGTAAAGTTTCCATTAGTGATTCTATTTGTTCTTCAGATAAAGTTTTTGTAGCCATTTTGTTTTTATTAAAGAATTATTAAAATTTATCACTTTTAAGTGATTTATGTAATGATCTTATTTTTAATATTAATTTATGGAAGATAATACAATTTCCTGTAATCTGTTGTGAGCCATATTAATCCCCTGGGCAAATGGCAGCTTAAGCAACTGATCTCTGGTTTCTACCGATTTATAAATCGTCTGAATAGTGATTTTACTTTTATCATCTGAAATTTTTTCAAATGTTAAAAATTCAATCTGTGCCGGAAATGGGGTATTTTCCATTTGAAAAGTTCTGACAATTATCTGTTCCGGAATAATATCGTGAATCGTTCCATGTGCTTTAAAGACAACATCTCCGTTAGTGTTTCTGGTTTCAAACTGATAACTGCCATGCTGCTTGTTTTCCAGTTTTAATACATTAGTTCCCATCCACTGAGCGACGATTTCAGCGTCTGTATAGGCCTTAAATAGAAGTTCTAAAGGAATATCAAATTCCCTGGTAATAAAAATTTCCTGTCTGCCGTCTTCAGCGGTGATTTTTGTTTTGAGTTCCATATTATTTTTGTTTATAGTTTTTCATAATGTTTTCAAGTTTATTGAAGCGTTCGTCCCACATTTTACGGAATGGTTCGATAAAGTCCGCAATTTCTTTCATTTTACCGGCGTTGAGATGATAAAGGATTTCACGGCCGTTTTGTTCAGGCTTCAAAAGTTCGCATTCAGAAAGGATCTGAAGGTGTTTAGAAACGGTGGGTCTTGCCGTATCAAAATTGGAAGCGATTGCGCCGGCTGTCATCGATTGAGTAGCCAGCAGCATCAGAATTGATCTGCGGGTTGGATCTGCAATGGCCTGAAATACATCACGTCTTAAATTCATGTGTAGTTATTTGGCTACAAATATATATGAAGTTATTTGACTACACAAATTTGTTACGATAAAAATTAAAATATGCTCATTATAAAAAGTCCTATAATTTATATTATGTTAAATAGAGTGTATTTCTGATTTTACTGAATATTATCTTAATAGATGATTTTGAAGCTTATGTATCTGCTTTTAAAATAAATAAGACAGCCGTTACAGCTGTCTTATTATTTATTCTGTGAAATGATCTTTGGAAATAATTTCTATACAATAATTTATAATATTAAATTTAGTACAATTTATATTGTATAGTCTGTGATTTATTCAACCACACCAATTCTTGCTTTTACAGGAATATTATAAGTATTTAAACTTGGAGTCTGTCCGTGGAAATCAAAATTAATATTTACTCCCGGCCGGAATATCAGACAATGCGTTGATCCTCCGAAATGAAATGTACCTGTCGGATCTCCTTTTTTTACATAATCTCCTGGTTTAACAGTAATTTCACAGCTGGAAACTTCAGCCATTCCGATAGCTACAAAGCACATAAGACCAATTTTTTCATTATCAGACTGAATAAAGATTAATGCGCGTGCAGCCAGTTCAGCAATATATCCCTGAGAATCATTCGGTCCTGCAGGATCATATCCTTCAGCAGGTGCTTCAGAATAATAGGTACCGGGAACATTTTGAACTGCTACCACTCTCCCATCTACCGGACTGTTCCAGCGATGATATGTTTTTGCGCACAGAAAGGCCTGATAAACAGTACTGTTATCACCAAATTCCTGAGCAAGTTCATGATTATCCATAATATCCAGAAGTGAATACGGTTGCCCTTTCATCCAGAATTTATCTTTCATCATGGCATTGGTAACACAGTTATACGGTGCTGATTCGCAGGCATTCACAATCACGGAAGGATCCTGATCTTCTGCACTGACTTCACGAACGCCGGGATTAAATTCCCGGGTGAAAAAATCATCCCAGCTTTTATAACCGAAATACGGCTGATCCGGCTGACACTGATAATTATAAATAAAATTTTTAAGCGCATCGTACGGGTCATTTCCCTGACCTCTCAGTGGGTCCATGCTGGCAATGGCTTCCAGGGCCTCTGGGGAAAACCACCCTACAGGATTGGTATAGTCGGGCTGCGGTTGGTCGACGGGACCATCTACCAATACATAACAAGAATCCGGAGAGCTGAGAAAGTTTTTCCATTCATTCAGGATGATCTGCAGTTTTTCATTGACCAGAGAATTGGTAAAGGTAAGATATCCTCCTTCTGTTCCCATAGCCCAGTCCAGAATAGCATTGATAGGAAATCCTACCAACCCTATTTTGTCTTCAATCTGGCTATAGCAAGGTCCCTCCTGAAGAATCTGATTCATGATCTGGAGCATGGTTTCAAAGTTTTTTACCTGATCATTATAACCCTGAGGAACCTGGTCATACATACTGGTAAAGCCCATATAGAGCACGGCATCATTATAAATTGCATTTCTTAGATCTTCAATAGCAGGATTTAACGGAAGCGGATTTGCCTGTACCTGAGCCACTTTTTTTTCGATCCAGCGATTCAGGAAATTTCTGTCGGATGGAAGCCATTTTCCAACCCTGTACTTTACGTGATTCATAAAAAGGTGTTTTTCTCCTTACTCGTAAGGCTTTTCAGGATGCGCCCCGTTTGAAATGGTTTCTGGTCTCCATGGTTATTAGTCTTTGTAAAGATACCACAGAAATGAGTATATGATCAACCGTAATTTTACTTAAAATACAGTCTCGGTAATAATACGGATTTGGTATTGACAGGTTACAAGATGCGTATTAATAAGTCACTATCTTTGCATGAAATTATCAATATGTCTATTACCAACGAATCAGAATTAATCGGAATGCAAAAAGTAAGCGAAGCGGTTGCCTATACTTTAAAGGAAATGACACGTTTTGCAAAGCCGGGAATAACTACTAAGGAACTCGATGATTTTGGGGCTGAAATTCTCAACGGTTTCGGAGCCAGGTCTGCTCCAGCCCTTACTTATGGATTTCCGGGATGTGCCTGTATCAGTGTGGATAATGAATTTTGCCATGGGATTCCATCAGATCAGCGGGTATTGAAAGAAGGAGATCTTATTAATATAGATGTTTCTGCGGAACTTAACGGATTTTGGGCTGACAACGGCAATTCATTTGTTATTGGAAAAGATCTTAAAAACCATAACAAACTGGTGAATGCTTCTAAAGATATCCTGCATAAAGCAATAAGCAATATTAAAGGCGGCGTTAAAATTTCGGATATTGGTTCGCTGATGGAAACGGAAGCTAAGAAACGCGGATTTAAAGTGATTAAAAATCTTGGCGGACATGGTATCGGCAGAAGCCTCCACGAAGAACCGGATGAACTGTTGAATTACAGAAACCGTTTTGATAACAGACGGTTCAGAAAAAATTCTGTCGTAGCCATCGAAACATTTATTTCCACCTCCTCACAAATTGCAGTTGAACTGAAAGACGGCTGGACAATGGCCGGAAATAAAGGCGGTTATATGGCACAGCATGAGCATACTATTGTCATTACGGATGGTCGGCCGATCATCCTTACGGAGATGAATGAAATTTTTAATTGATATAAAAAACAGGACGTTTTGGAAAAAGCGTCCTGTTTTATTTAAATGTAAAATTTATGAATTATTCGTTTTTGTACTCGCTCATCCTGCTGAACTGATGATAAGAATCTTTGATGTGTTTCAGGTGTTCCGATACAATATCCAGGCTTCTCTGGCTCAGTTTTCCACTGTCTATAGCATTCTGATAGGCTTCAGCGGCTGCTTTTTCCCCGAATATAACATTTCCTATGGTAGATTCTTCCCTGTTTCCTATAGTAAAAGAGTTTTTGATATCTATCCATGTTCTGTGTAGTGCTCCTGCAACCGATGGCGTGTCATCTGCCTCTTCCCCATCTTCCTGAATAAGATCAATGAGCTCATTTTTCATTATTCTGGCAAGGGAATTCAACTTGGCGTATTCTGGTTTAACATCAGGATAATTTTCCCAGACTTTCCCTTCTACTTTGGCAAAACCCTCGATTCTGTCATTGGTGATATGGAGCAGGTCATTCAATACCGATGCTTCTTCTTTGTTTTTCATAATATTGTAATTTGGTGTCTCCAAACATGTACAAGAACTGTACCTAGTGTCATCATCATGATGCCATATTTTTGTATTATAAAGAAATGATTTAACAATTATAAAACTTACTACAATTTTATTGTGTGTATTTTTGTATAAATTTCACAAACATCAATATGAGTTCATCAGAAAAACCGAATATTAAAGCCGTATTTCTTGATATTGACGGCACCCTCATCAGCTTTAAGACCAATACAATCCCCGAATCTACCCGCAATGCCATACAAAGCCTTCGTGCAAAAGGAATAAAAGTAATTGTTGCTACCGGACGTTCCATTAATTCATTAGACCACATCGGGCATATTACTTTTGACGGGTTTATTACATTCAACGGTAGCTATTGCATAACAGCTGAAGGACAGGTTATGGACAAAACTTTTATTGACCCTTCCGATATAAAGAGTCTTGTAAGGTATGCAGAGAGCTTTCCGTTAAGTTATTCATTAATGTATGAAAACAAAGTTGAGATTAATGATGCTGCACCTGAAGTTGTGGGAATGTATGCGCATATCAATCTTCCCGTTCCGTCTGTTCATGATAAAGAAAATATTGATACGGATCATGTACTTCAGGCAAATATTTTTCTGAAGCAGGACGATGAAGAAACTTTTATGAAAAATGTTATGCCAAATTCCTCAGCTTCCAGATGGAGTCCGTTATTCGCAGATGTAAATCATGGAGGAATCACAAAAAGTACTGGAATTAAGCATTTTTGCGAGTACTTCGGTATTGATATTTCGGAGACAATGGCTTTCGGAGACGGCGGAAATGACATCGCGATGCTGAAATTTACCAAAATTGGTGTTGCTATGGGCAATGCGAATGAGGATGTTAAAAAAATAGCAGATTATATTACTGAAGATGTTGACAATCATGGAATTGAATCTGCTCTTATTTATTTTGGAGTTCTTTAATCTTAATGTAATTTCCGGTATTTCATACTTATTTATATGCACTGTGGTACCTTTTTTTAACAGATTAATTATAAAAAGGCACAATATGTGTATATAGTTAATCGAATCACTTAAAATATTTAGTTATGAGAAGTATATTATGGTTAGTCGCAGTTATCTGTATAGTAGTGTGGCTTTTAGGAATGTTGGGTATCGTACCGGGAATGGATACAGGATATTTAGTTCACGTATTGCTGGTTATTGCAATTGTTGTTATTCTTTATAATCTTATATCAGGTAGAAGACCCCTCGATTAGATCTACGTAAAAAACTGAAGATAGAAAGCTGGAAATGGGAAGATATACATTCTTAATTTCCAGCTTTTTTTGCTTAATTAATAGTCTACTCACTCAATTAAGGTTTCCCGTAATTTTTTCCTGTAGTGCTTTGAATTCACCGAAGAATTCGCACATGCATTCCATGAGTACCAACGCTTGTGCAATGAATTGTAAACTAAATTATATTTACGTAAGAATTAATTAAATAAAAACGGTCTCAAAAATCAAATTATTTGACTCTCAAGACCGTTAATTTTATCAACCAGGAACCTGGGCTTTTTCGTAAATCAATCCTTCCGATTTCAGCTCTTTCCAGAAATCTGCAGGAATATTCTTCTGAAGAGCATTTACATTATCTTCTACCTGTTCGGGTTTACTTGCTCCCGGAATAATCGCGGCAAATTCCTCCGCAGCCAATACAAACTGGAGTGCAGCATCTACAATATCAATATCGTATCTTTTGGCGATCGTTGAAATCTGGTCGCGCTTTTCAGTCATGCCTTTTGGGATAACATCTTTATAGTTGTATCTCGGTCTTCCGGTAATAAACCCTGAATTGTACCCCGCTCCCGACACAAGTTTTATGCCTGCTTTTTTTACGGCTGGTAACAGCCTGTCTACTGCATCCTCATGCTCCAGAATAGAATACTGAGTGGCAGAAAGACAAATATCGGGATCTGCAGAATCGAGACAGTCCAGAATGGGTTCTATTTTGTTAACGCCCATTCCCCAAGCTTTAATGATCCCCTGATCTCTCAGTTCTGATAATACTTTGAAAGCTCCTTCTCGTGCTTGTTTCAGGAAATATGGATACCGATCGCCCACCTGGTCTTCCGAAAGATCATGAACATATACAATATCGATATGATCCAGCCGCAATCTCTCCAGGCTATCTTCGATAGATCTTTTGATGGCATCAGCGGTATAGTTATGCTCAAAATCAAAGTTCAGAGGATCCTGCCACATCGTCGGTGGAACTTCATCTTCCGGAACTTCTACAAACAATCTTCCCACTTTTGTAGAAAGAACAAATTCTTCCCTGTTCTGGCCATGAAGAAAATTTCCGAATCGTCTTTCACTTTTTGTAAGTCCGTACCATGGCGAAGTATCGTAATATCGTATTCCAAGATCCCATGCTTTCTGCAAAACTTCATAGGACTCGCCATCCGTAAGCGGTTCAAAAGCGGTACCTATGGCAACTCCCCCTAATCCTAATCTGTGTTTTTCCGTTAAAATGTCTGCTTTCATATAATACTGTTTAATATTTGGTGAATTATAAGATACAAACATCGTGCAGTTGCCCGTGACCAGGAAGAGTATTATTCAATTTAAATTCATATAACTTATAGCGGTTGGTACCACATGCGGTTTTTGGCTTTATTATTGGATTCATCAATTACCATTTCAATATAATATTTATGAAAAAACATATCGTTATTGTAGGAGGAGGTTTTGCAGGAATCAACCTTATCAAGTCTTTGGTGAATGACAGCCGTTTCAGAATTACCTTGGTTGATAAAAACAATTATCATTTTTTTCCGCCGCTGATTTACCAGGTGGCAACTTCATTTATTGAAGCATCCAATATCAGTTATCCGTTCAGGAAGTTAATTTCAAACTATAAAAGCGTTAATTTTCACATGGGAAGTCTGGTAAAAGTAGATCCGGAGCATAATATCCTGGAAACCGATAATGGTACTTTAAAATATGATTATCTTGTCCTTGCGCTGGGAACAGAATCTAATTTCTTCGGAATGGAAAATGTTAAGAGATGTGCTTTGCCTATGAAAACAATTGATGAAGCACTTTATCTGAGAAATCACATGCTTCTTACACTGGAGGAAGCGGCAAGAAATAAAAATGTAAAAGAAGCTCAAAAGCTTCAGAATATTGTAATTGCGGGAGGCGGTCCTACAGGAGTTGAGCTTGCAGGGATGATTGCAGAAATGGGAAGTTATATCGCAGAAAAAGAATATCCTGAAATAAAACTCGGTCTTTCCAATATTTACCTTATCGATGCCCTTCCTACCCTTCTTTCTCCTATGAGTAAAATGGCACAGGAAGCGGCTCACGAGAGACTCAAGAAGCTTGGTGTTAAAATTATCCTGAATACGGCGGTTAAAGATTATAAAGACTGCAAAGTTCTCCTTTCCGACGGAAAAGAAATTGAAACTGAAACTCTGATCTGGACTTCAGGTGTCATTGGCCGGGAAGTTCCGGGACTTCCGGAGGAAGCTATTGGAAAAGGTAGAAGGCTTTTGGTAGATGCTTACAATAAAGTGAACGGAACAGCCAATGTTTTTGCATTAGGTGATATCGCGTTGCAGCTTACTGAAGAAAAATATCCTAAAGGACATCCTCAGCTGGCCCAGGTTGCAATTCAGCATGCTAAAAATTTAGGCAAAAATTTCAAAAGAATTGAAGATGAGAAAAAACTTATCCCTTTTGAATACAACGATAAGGGAAGCATGGCTATTATTTCAAAATTTGATGCGGTAGTTGACCTGCCTAAATTTTCATTTAAAGGATTTACGGCATGGCTTACATGGTTATTTATTCATATCATTCCATTGGTAAGCTTTAGCAGCAAAGTACGTCTGGCATTCAACTGGCTGCGTCTTTTCATCACCAATAATCCGTCGATCAGATTAATTCTAAGACCGAAAAGAGATACTACGGAGCATTCGTGATTTTAATATTCATGATATATTTCATAAATTTACAGAACTGTAAACATTCTTTTACGGTATAAAATCTCAAAAGTGAATATCCATCATAAGAAAAAGTTTCTGAGCTTTCTCAAGTTCAAAAGAGACTTTCAAAAGTACGGACTCGAAAAAGCACGCAGCTACGAAATCATCCTACATTGGCTTAACAACAGATTAAGCAGGAACCAGTTTCTTGTGCTGTCCGGGATATTGGTGGGCTGTACGGCGGGTTTAGCAGGTGTTTTGCTGAAATCGTTGGTTCATGCCATTCACCATTTCATTACGACAAAGGTTCATTTTGAGTATCAGATTCTTTTTTATATTATTTTTCCCTTTCTGGGAATTGTTTTAACGGCAAGTATTGTTCTTACCATTTTCAAAGGTCAGGACAGAAAAGGAATTGGCGCTATTTTATACGAAATTGCGCAGAACTCCAGTATTGTATCTTCGGTAAAAATGTATTCGCAGATTGTACAGAGTGCGGTAACGGTAGGTCTTGGAGGTTCGGCCGGGCTTGAAAGCCCGATCGCTGTAACGGGTGCCGCCATCGGATCAAATTTTGCCCAAACGTACCGACTGAGTTATAAAGAACGAACTTTGTTGCTCGCTGCAGGTGCAACAGCTGGGATTGCCTCAGCTTTCAATGCTCCGATTGCGGGGATTATGTTTGCCTTTGAAATTCTTCTTACGGGAGTTGTCTTTACCGACTTTATTCCGCTTGTTGTGGCTGCTGTATGCGGCAGTTTGCTGTCAAGAATCCTTTTGCAGGAAGACGTACTGTTCAGATTTTATACAAGGGAAGCCTTTAACTATAAAAATGTTCCGTATTATCTTATTTTAGGAATTGTAACAGGCCTATATGCCAGATATTTTGTGGTAATTTCCCAGAAAGTCGAGCATTTCATTAAAAAATTAAATATGTCGAGATTGCGTAAAGCAATGTTCGGCGGCGCGGTTTTATCATTATTATGTGTGCTTTTTCCACCCCTGTTCGGAGAAGGTTATGAAACGGTAAAGGCTTTTACCAATGGCGATATGCACAAGATTATAGAAAACAGCCTTTTCAGGTATTTTGAGATCGGCAATTTTACGATTATTGTCTTTTTAATCCTCGTATTATTGTTAAAAGCATTTGCAACTTCATTCACCATTTTTAGTGGCGGAAACGGAGGTAATTTTGCACCTTCGCTTTTTGCGGGAGGTACCGTAGGGTATTTATTTGCTTTAATCTGCCAACAGATCGGATTTCCGGATGTACCTGTTACCAATCTCGTTTTGGTCGGAATGGCTGGGGCCATGAGCGGTGTAATGTATGCACCGCTGACTGCTATTTTCCTGATTGCGGAATCCAGCTTCGGATATGATCTTTTTATCCCTTTAATGATTGCTTCCATTATTTCTTACCTGATTGCTAAATGGTTTTCGCCTATCTCACCTGAGTTAAAATCTCTGGCAGACCAAGGGAAAATTTTCACCAATAAGCATGATAAAAATATTTTATTTTCTTTAAAAACGGAAGATTTTATTGACCGGTATTCTCAGGTTATTAACGAAACTGCTCCGGTTGAAGAATTATTTGAACTGGTAAAAAACGGTAATAAAAATATTTTTGCTGTTATTAATGAAAACAAAACCTTACGGGGAATTCTTACGCTTGATGATATCCGTCCTTATCTGTTTACCAATGATGAAGTTTCTACATCGGTAAGCCAGATCATGAAAGCGCCCCCTGCGATTATTCACCCTGAAAATCAGCCTTTAGAAATTCTTCAGATTTTTGATGATACCGGTGTCTGGAATCTACCCGTTGTCGATGCTCAGAATATGTTTATCGGTTTTATTTCAAAATCAACCATATTAATGAGCTACAGGCAATTGCTGAAAGAATATTCGGAATAATAATATTAATAGATTAAGCCTTGCATTAATAGAAAGCCGTTCAGATGATTCTGAACGGCTTTTATAATACTATTGACTTGCCTTGTTGAGCAAATCAAGATCTTCTTTTTCCAGTTGAAGTTTTGGAGCTGCAAATAAAGTTTCCAATTGAGATTCGCTTGTTGCGCTTACAATAGGAGCTGTGATCAAAGGCTGAGAAAGTAACCACGCTAATGCTACAGTTGCAGGTTTCGCATTATGTCTGGAACTGATTTCATCCAAAGCTTTCAAGACTTCCATTCCTTTCGGGTTCAGATATTTTCTGGCGCCCTCTCCTCGCTGGCTTTTCGTTAAATCATCTTCATTTCGGTATTTTCCGGTTAAAAATCCTGAAGCCAGCGACCAGTAAGGAAAAACGCTCAATCCGAATTCTTCGGCTAACGGAGCATAATTTTTTTCAAAACCTTCTCTTTCCATTAAGTTGTAATGGGGCTGCAGGGCAACGTATTTTGGAAGATTATTCTTTTCTGATGCTTCAAATGATTCTCTAAGTCTTTCAGCAGAAACGTTGGAAGCAGCAATATAACGTACTTTCCCTGCTTTTATAATTTCATCATAAGCTTGAAGTGTTTCTTCTACCGGTGTTTTCTTGTCATCGAAATGAGTATAATACAGATCAATATGGTCAGTCTGTAATCGCTGTAAAGATTCATCAACGGATTTGAGGATATGTTTTTTGCTGATATCAAAGCCATGTTCCTTGGTTTCGGAACCTACTTTTGTAGCAATCACCAGGTCATTTCTTTTTCCGCGGTTTTTCATCCATTTTCCGATAATTTCTTCCGACTGCCCTCCTTTCCCATTTACCCACCAGGAATAGGTGTCTGCAGTATCTATAAAATTAAAGCCTTCATCGGTAAACCTGTCCAGAATAGCAAAAGACTGCTTTTCATCTAGTGTCCATCCGAAAACATTTCCTCCGAAGTTAATGGGAGCTATCTGTAAATCTGTATTTTTAATTGTTCGTTTTTCCATAATTTATTAATGCTTGATTTATTGCTTTTTAACAGAGAATTTCATACCAAAGAACTTTTAATTTAGAGCTTGTTTGATTTGAAATTTATTTTTTCCATTCAGGCATTAAGATACTTCAGCTTAAAAAATATAAATTAATATATTGATCCTTAAATCAGTTTAACTTACTGAAATGCTCATTATTAATTTTAAGAAAAACAACGTTTATTTAATATAGAAAATTAAGAAAAAAGCTATAAAATTTATTGAATAAAAGTAAATAGCTCTTAATATCTTGATGAATAAAAAAAGACCAGCTTTTTGCTGATCTTTTATGTTTTTTTAATTGAATATTTTTAAATCTCTCCCATTACATACATGTTTTCCATCGTTGGCACCGGGCTTCCCCCCTGCTTTTCAAGTGTGATGGCAAAAGCCTGAGCTTTCGGTATGTTGGCAAGTGCAATTTTGCTGTCCTTTTCTTCCGTGTACATTCCGGCATTTACAGGTTTCCCGTCTTCAATTGCCCAAAGCTGGTACTGCATTCCTTCAGGAGCTTTCGGCAGTTTGTCTGCATTTACATACACTGCTTTCGTTTTGGTATCCCAGAAAACCATTGCTTTTGATTCCGTATGCTTCTCTACCCCTTTCAGCATCACCATTTTCATGTCGGGATTTGAAATCATATCCATTTTCTGATTCATCTTTTGCATGGCCAGATCCTGATTTTTCTTTTCAGTGCTCATTCTGGCAATTTCCTGTTTCGCTTTTGCCTGATCATTCATCCAGAAAATATTTCCGGCGATACTTATCAGGAATAATACGGATGCGGCAACGGCATATGTTTTCCAGTTTGTATTCCCCTGAATCCTGATTTCTTCCTGAGGTTTGGCGGCAGGAATAACTGTGGAAACGACCGGTGATATTTCTTCGGCACTCTGTTCCTGCTGAATTTTATTCCAGGTCTTGGCCCGCAAATCATCGGGAGGCTTTATTGCCTGTGCTGTGGCCAGGTCTTCCAATGTTTTCTGCGCCTCTTCAAAAGCTGCTTTTACTTCAGCATTATTCTTCATCACACACTCCAAAATACCTGCCTCCTCGGGAGAAGCAAGACCTAGAATATAAGATTCTATAATTCCGGATGATATGTATTCTTTAGTGTTCAACTTATTGATAATCTTTTAATAAATCCTTTAATTTCATCAGTGCGTTACGCATCTTGGTTTTTACCGTTCCCAGGGGTATCTTCAACTTTTCGGAAATTTCATTCTGGGTATATCCCTGGTAATATGCAAGATCGATAAGTTCCTTCTTGTCGGTCTCCAGACTTTCCAGCACATTACTGAACCCGATAAAATCTGATGAGTTGTTGGTTGTGGAAAGTTCTTCAGAATTATATACGAAATCCGGCAACGGTTGGTTTTTGAGTTCGTTCTGAAAGCTTTTTGATTTTAAATAATCAATGGCTGTGTTTCTGGCAATATTGATCATCCAGGTATAAAACCTTCCTTTTGATGAATCGTACTGGTGGATAGAATTCCAGATTTTTACAAAAACATCCTGAATGATTTCTTCGGTGTACTCTTTAGACTGAACGATTCGGAGGATCACACCATAAAGTGCGCCGGAATAATGGTCATACAGATAATGAAAACCATTTTCGTTTTTCTCTTTTAGCAAAACGATCAGCTGCTCTTCCGAATACTGTGTTTTAATAGCGAATATTTTTGTTTTCAAATGTAATAAAATAAAACAGATAATAAGCAATACTCACACCATCTTTTAAATGCTTATTAAAATTAATCACCCGTTTAATAATCTTTAAATATAATAATTAAAAACCTTGAATTCAATAATTTTATCCTAATATGTATGAATTATTGTAAAAATAATTACTTGACTTTTAACGAGTTATAATTTATTTTAAATTTTTTAAAACTAAAATAAAACCGCCCTCGTAAATGGATGTATACACAAAAATACATTCAAATACATATTAACTTAAAAATCAAAAAATGAACACAAAATCAAAAATCGCAGTATTGGGTATGATGGCTTTATCATTTGCATTCAGTGGTAATGTGGCCGCCCAGAGCATGAAAGAAAAAACGGTAATGGTTGGCGGAGCACCGATGTACCCGTCGAAAAATATTATTGAGAATGCCGTAAATTCTAAAGACCATAAGACATTGGTTGCAGCTGTAAAAGCAGCCGGGCTTGTTGAAACATTACAGGGAAAAGGGCCTTTCACAGTATTGGCTCCTACTGATGCAGCTTTCGCAAAGCTACCAAAAGGAACAGTAGAAAACCTTGTGAAGCCTGAGAATAAGGCGATGCTTACAAAAATTCTTACCTATCATGTTTTACCAGGCAGATACAGTGCTAAAGAAATCTGGGCTGCGGTAAAAGCCGGCAACGGTAAAAGCATGATGAAAACAGTAGAAGGCGAAGAGCTTACGTTCTGGACCAAAGGTAAAAATTTGTACGTGAGAGATTCTAAAGGAAATGATGCAAACGTTACAATAGCTGATGTTAATCAGTCAAACGGAGTGATTCATGTAATAGATACGGTTTTAATGCCGTAGTGGTGTTAGTTGTTAAACAGCATACTTGTTATGCTGTTTTTTTATTCTCTATCGAAAAGTATAACACTTAAACCAATAATATTATGAAAAAAACAATTAATGTTTCTAACCAGGGTGCTACTCTGGATACAGGCAGAAGAAATTTTTTGAAGCTGAGCGGTGTGGGTCTGGCTATAGCAGGACTTGCACTGGTTGGTTGTGACGATAACGATGCATACGATTTTATGCAAACCGATGTTTTCGATCTTGGTAAAGGCGATGTAGGCGTTCTCAATTATGCATACGCTCTGGAACAACTGGAAGCCGATTTTTACACTAAGGTGGTCAATAATTTTTATTCCGGGATTTCAGCTGCAGAAAAAGAACTTTTTACCGATCTCTATCATCATGAAGTGATACACCGGGATTTCTTTAAAGCAGCCATCAGCGGAGCTACTTCCAATGTTTTACCAACACTGGAATTCCAGTACCCGAATGTAAATTTTAACGACCGAAACTCTGTACTGGCTACCGCAAAAGCATTGGAAGATACAGGGGTTGCCGCTTACAACGGAGCAGGGAAATTCATTACCAATCCGGATTATCTTGTAATTGCCGGAAAAATTGTATCTGTGGAAGCAAGACATGCATCAGCTATCAGGAATCTTATCAATCCCGGAACGGCAGCATTTTCCGGTGATGATGTTATCGACAACAACGGGCTTGATCTGGCTAAAGAACCTAAAGATATCGTTATGGCAGCGGGAGGATTCATAAAAACACCTTTCACATGGAAAGAACAGGGAATCGGATAATTACTCACTTCAAAAAAATTACATTATGAACATTCTTAAATTACTGGATAAGCTTTCTGACGATAAATTTTTTACCAAAGAGGCTTCAAGATTAGAAACGTTAACAAGCATTTCCGCTTTCGGGAAGAAAGCAGCGGTAGCTTCTATTCCGCTCGGGCTGGGTGCAATAATGACCACTCCTGCAAAAGCGGCAGATCTAACCGGAGGAAATACGTATAAAAATACTTTAACCGATGCTCTGCAGCTCGCTTTGGTTCTTGAATATCTGGAAAACGAATATTATGCAATGGGACTTTCCACCGCAGGGCTGATTCCGAATTCGGACAGGACAGTTTTCATGCAGATTGCCAAGCATGAATCTGCACACGTAACGTTCCTTAAGAATACCCTCACTTCGCTAAATGTTATACCGGGTGCAAAACCTACTTTTGATTTTACCGCTGGAGGTGCTTTTGCTCCTTTTACCGATTACAGCCAGTTCTTGATATTGGCACAGGCTTTTGAAGACACGGGAGTGCGTGCATATAAAGGACAGGCGGGAAATGTAATGAGCAATAAGACAGTTTTGCAGGCAGCTTTACAAATACATTCCGTGGAAGCAAGGCATGCCTCACAGGTAAGAAGAATGCGGGCTAACAAAGGATGGATAGAACTTGCCGATGGCGGAAGTATGCCTGCAGCAACAAATCCGGTGTATGCAGGAGAGCAGAACACTGTACAGGCAGGATTTAATACGGCTGCAGCCTTCGGAGCAGCAGCGGGCTCTGCAGCTTATGATGAAATATTAACGGGTAGTGATGCCCAAACCATTGCATCATTATTTATTGTTTAAAATAATTTCTTACTATTGGGTGTAGTCCCTTCCCTTTCCGGGAGGGGATTTTTATTTAATATCTTTATGTATACTTCCAAAAAAAAACTCCTCTTTGAAGAGAAGTTTGTTTGCTTTTAAAACTTGAAATATAGAGTATATCTATGCTTCAAAAATAGGAGGCTCTGCATAGGTTATTTTATGACCGGAATCATAAACGTACTTTTTAACCTAATTTTTTATTAGATATGCTCCTGATATTATATGATTTATTTTTGTAACTTTAATATATGAAAACAACAGCATCTCTTGAGGTTCCGAAAAAGAATTTAATAATTGGGGAAGGAATAAAAAATACAGCGAAAATTTTTGCTGTAGGTGTTTTAGCTCTGCTTGCAATTGGCTTTTGTACCACATCACAGAGGTTGAATGCAGGGTAAAATAAAGTTTTTAGCGGGGTTTAGATTTTATAAAATAAGTTGAATTAAGTTTTGACTTATACAAATTTTTACTATATTTGTGAATCGAAATAATTTTTTTTCATCATTTGTGTTTTTTTAGGCTCCGTTAGGGGCCTTTTTTTATGTAATACGCTTTCTGTTGCTGGCCGGGATCCATTTTTCCTTTTTACACTTCTGGCATTTGCCTGCGACTCCCGGATTTTTTTCCTCCGTATGTCCGCAAAATATGCATGAGTAATATCCGCCATCATTTATAAACGTTAAAGGATTGCATAAAGAATCGGGCATAATTGGAAGACCGTATTTCACTTTTTCATCCTCAAAATAAAAAACGCTTATTTCACCGGAAACCTCTTCAATAGCCTGGTCAATCTGTCCCAGATGAGAAATGCCTTTCAACCTTAATTCAGCAAAAAACTCATCACTTCCAAGGTTTTCTTTTTTAAAGTTCTCAATGGAAAATTCTCCGTTTTCAATGAGGCATATTGATTTACCTTCCAAAAGGGTCTCAAATTTCTTGCTCTTTCCGATAAGATAAGTAACCAGGGTGTACATTAAAATAATCAGTACAAAAACAAGAATTGAAGAAACAATACCTACTTCTCTGTAAAACATCGGATCGCCTGCCGCAGACCCCAAGCCGATAATAACAACCAGCTCAAAAAGAGAAAGCTGTTTTACACCTCTTTTCCCCAAAACCCGCAGGCCGATAATAATCGTCACAAACATAATAATGGTCCTGAGCGCAATCTCCAGGAGAAACGACCATTCTTCCTGTCCCAGAAGAAGTTCTTTCAAGTCAAATTGTAAAAGAAATACAGATAGCATATTGAATATTTACTCTTAAAATTCAAATAATGAGCCAAGAGTATATGCTGAATTTAAAGGTTTTAAAAATCATCCAGAACTTTTATAATATGATGATAAATAAGATCCAACTCATCCCCTGTAATGCAGTAAGGCGGAACCAGATACATGATATTTCCCAACGGACGAAGAAGCACTCCCCTTTTCAAAAATTCTTTATACAACAGTTTACCAATATCATTAAAATAGGAGGTCTGCTGACCGCTTATAATTTCCCATGCCAGGATTGTACCGGTCTGCCTTATATTTTCAACTTTTGTGTGCTGTCTTAATATTTCTGAAAATTCGGAATGTTTTGTTACGATACGCTCAATATGCTGCCGGGTTTCTTCTTTCAGTAACAGTTCCATACTTGCCAGAGCCGCGGTACAGGCCAGCGGATTTGCCGTGAAAGAGTGTCCGTGAAACAATGTCTTGTATTGGTCATCAGATAAAAAAGCATTAAAAATTTCCTGAGAACAGCTGGTAATACCCATCGGCATTGTGCCTCCGGTAAGTCCCTTAGAAAAACACATCATATCCGGATGTTCAGAAAGATGATTGGCGGCAAATAGTTTTCCTGTTCTTCCAAAACCGGTAAACACCTCATCCTGGATCATCAGAATGTTCTCTTTTCTACAGAATTTCATTAATTCTGAAAGATCTTCTGCCTTATGCATCAGCATTCCTGCAGCGCCCTGGATAAGTGGTTCGTAAATGAAACACGCGATTTCACCTGAAATATTTTTAATGAATTTTTTTAAGCTGTCAAGGTTTTCTGTAGTCGGAGCATCAATAAAAACAACTTCAAAAAGCATTTCGTTGAAAGGCTGTGTCCATACACTTCTTCCGCTTACGGACATAGCTCCGAAAGTGTCTCCGTGGTAAGCATTCTTTAAAGCGAGAATTTTCGTTTTTTTATGGTTCTCATTGTAGGCATACTGAATGGCCATTTTTAAAGCCACTTCTACAGCAGTGGATCCGTTATCAGAATAAAATACCTTCTTCTGGTTTTCCGGCAGAATGTTCAGCAGGTTTTCAGAAAGCTGTATGGCAGGTTCGTGGGTAAACCCTGCAAAAATAACCTGCTCCAAAGTATGGAGCTGCTCGGAAACTCTTTCTGCAATATAGGGATGCGCATGACCATGAAGAGTAACCCACCATGAAGAAACTGCATCAATATACTGTTTGCCTTGATCATCAAAAAGATAGATACCTTTTCCTCTCACAATCGGAATAATATCATCGGCCGTCTTCATCTGGGTATAAGGATGCCAGTTGACGGCTTTATCGCGTTCAGATAAATTCATAAATCCAATTTAAAAAATTAACAAATGACCATTCACCATTTATTTTAACACATTGTTTTCTCTTTCACCATAGGCTTTAATCCTAATGTTTTCAGAAGCTGCATATCTTCAGAGACTCCCGGATTCGGGGTGACAAGAAGGGTCTCTCTTTCTCCGGTAAAAATGGAATTTGCTCCTGCCATAAAACACCAGCCCTGTTCAAAATCAGTCATTTCAATTCTTCCTGCACTGAGGCGAACCATTGATGAAGGCATAATAATTCTCGCTGTAGCAATCATCCTTACCATTTCCCATGTATCCGTTTTCTCATTATTTTCGAGCGGCGTACCCTTCACTCTTGCCAATGCATTGATGGGAACTGATTCCGGATGCTTAGGCATTGTTGCTAAGGTTAAAAGCATGGAGATCCTGTCGCCGTGTGTTTCTCCCAATCCGATAATTCCTCCTGAACATACCGTAATTCCGGCTTTTCTTACATTATTGATCGTATTGATCCTGTTGTCGAATGTTCTTGTTGAAATAATTTCCTCGTAATATTGTTCTGAAGTGTCAAGATTATGGTTATAGGCATACAAACCTGCTTCCTGCAGACGAATTGCCTGTTCTTCGGTAAGCATTCCCAGTGTGCAGCATACTTCCATTCCCAGTTCGTTAACGCCTTTTACCATATCAATAACACGGTCAAAGTCCCGGTTATTACGAACTTCTCTCCACGCCGCGGCCATACAGAATCTCGAAGAGCCTCCTTCTTTTGCTTTTTTGGCGTGTTCAATAACCTTTTCCGTAGGCAGCAATGCCTGAACTTTGATATCGGTGTGATATCTGGCTGCCTGACCACAGTAAGAACAGTCTTCCGGACACCCTCCTGTTTTTATGGAAAGTAAAGTAGACATCTGAACTTCTTCGGGATTATGCCATTCGCGGTGTACGGTAGCGGCCTTGTATATAAGCTCAAGAAGAGGAAGATTATAGATCTGTTCGATCTCTTCCCGGGTCCAGTCGTTTCGTAATGTTGTGTTTTCTTTCATATCTTTTCTAATTGTTTTGCAGCAGTTTCTATATTTTCAGTTGTTATTTCGTTTAAATGAGGAATTCTTATGACAGCAGTTTCCGGTTGAGTGTTTTTAAGGATGATTCTTTCAGTATCCGCTGGAAAATCTCCGTTCATGATGATGTATTTTAACTTGATTTTTCTATGCTCTAAGGCCATAAGCGATAATAGTGTATGGTTGATGCATCCTAAATAATTTTTGACCACTAATGCAACGGGAATATTAAGTTTTTGAATAAGGTCTATCATTAAATCTTCATCATTTAATGGAACCATGAGGCCTCCTGCTCCTTCAACAATTACATTATTGTGTATTTCAGGAAGTGTAAAATTGTTCAAATCAATGGTAATCCCCTCTTCCCTTGCCGATTGATGAGGTGAAGCCGCCAACTTCAGACGGTATGTTTCGGGATGGCAAATTGTATTTTCACCGGTCCAGCTCTTTATTTTCATGCTGTCGGAAAAATCAAGATCTCCGGATTGTATGGGTTTCCAGTATTCTGCATTAAAAAATTTCGTTAAAATTGCAGAACAAACGGTTTTTCCTATTTCGGTCCCGATTCCGGTAACGAATAATTTCTGTACTGAAAGTTCTTCTTGTTGCATTTTATTTCAGATAAATTCATTAATAATTTTGGTAAGTCTTACGATTTCTTCTTCTGTATTAAAGCTGTGCAGGCAGATTCTCAGTCGCTCGGTACCTTCTTTTACGGTCGGGCTGAAAATGGGATAGGTCAAAAAACCGTTATCAGATAATGTTTCTGCCAGCATCTTCAATTGATGATTGTCAGGAATTAGGATGGACTGTATCGGACTGTTTTCGACGGAAGGACTCTTTATATTACCTCTTCGGAAAATGTTGATATTTCTTTGTAGCTGAGGAGGTGCTGTATTGTTTTCATTCAAAAATTCATATCCTTTTCTAATGCTCATCCATAAGAAATCATGGGCGGCAGTGGTATAAATGAAAGATGAGGCAAAATTGATGAGGTAAGATTTTATCACATCATTTGTCAACACGGCGGCTCCGTGTGTTCCCAATGCCTTTCCGTAAGTCACGACTGTTGCAAGAACGTTCTTTTGAAGATGGAATCTGTCGACAAGACCATATCCGAAAACCCCGAAGGCATGAGCTTCATCCACAATAAGAGCGGCATTATATTTTACGGCAAGATCTGCAATTTCCTGAAGCGGACATAAATCTCCGTCCATGGAATACAGGCTCTCAACTGCAATATAAATACTACCCTGTTGTCTTTTCAGAATATCTTCAAGATGTCCGCAGTCATTATGCCTGAATTTTATTTTTTTAGCATTTGACATTTTACAGGCATCATGTACCGAACGGTGAATTTTTTCATCCACAATAACCGTGTCATGACGGTTCGGAAGTGCAGCAAATAAAGCAAGATTAGCATTATATCCGGAAGGAAACAAAAGTGCAGATTCATATTGGTGCTCTTTGGCAATACATTCCTCCGTTTCTGTAACCACAGAAGTATTTCCGCTGATGAGCCTTGAACCGGTGCTTCCTTTGAGTAATTCAGGGTTTTCCTGAACCGTTTTTAAAAGCAGGTTCAGGAAAGTTTTATTTTTTGCAAATCCAAGATAGTCGTTGGAATAAAAATCCACGCCTTCCTTTCTGCTTCGTAACGTTCTTAAGATTCCCGCCTGTTTTCTTTTTTCTAAAGCTTCCTCCAACGGTAAAAAATGATTACACATGTTCTGTCTTCAAAATTTCCTGTGAAATGCTGTCAATCCATTGCTTGTGCAGATCGTTTTCTATCTTTAGAATATGTTCTGCATGAATTTTCCATTGTTCGCAAAAATTATCAAGCTGACTGATCATTTCTTCCAGATGGCCTTCTTCTTCAAGAATAATGGATTTAACCATGATCTTTGAGCTATATTTCGTAAGAATTTCCTGATAAACCGGATATAATTCATCTGCACGAACTTCAATTGCATACGTCACAAAAAGATATGCGGCATACTTCAACTGTTCCTTAGTCAACGAAAATTCATTCTGTAAATATTTACAAGTTTTTACGTCAAGATTGTTAAGGTATTGTCTTGTAGCGGTAGATGCAAGCAAATGTTCTCTTTGGTAATTTTCACAAATGTTTGAGTTAATCTTAAGAATTTGTTTTTTAAGATAATAGGCGTGGCGATGTTCTTCTGCTGCATGCTTCAGCTGAATAAGATTTACATCGGAAGGATGCTCACATGCCGAAATTTTTCGGGCGCCAGCATTTTCCATATAAGATAATGTATTGAGCCATTTGGCGTGAACTTCATCATCAGTGACAATTTTTTCCAGAAGATTATAAAGTGTCATTTTTTTAGTTTTGCTTCAAAAGTAGTATATTGCCGGATGGTTGTATAGTGCCAGTTTTAAGATAATGAATAGTCCGGTTTTAATTCCTTACCAAAGTATTATTACAATAGACCGATCTTCTAATGTTTCTGTCTATATGCAAATCTCCAATCAGCTGATCAATGCCATTCAGCGCGGTTTTCTTCCGTTTGGTACAAAGCTTCCGGGAACAAGGACGCTGAGCATACTTTTGGAAGTTCACCGCAATACAATTGTTTCTGTATATGAAGAGCTTCTGGCTCAGGGGTGGATAGAAATTTTTCCAAATAAGGGAACTTTTGTAATAGGAAATGAACAAAAAAATGCATTAATAATACAGACTTCCGGGCAAAATAATCTGGAAAACTATCCTAAACAAGCTGGATTTTCTTTCAAAACTTCCAATATTCTTGATAATCCTTTTGAACATTCTGCCTGCGAATATATTTTTAATGATGGAATCCCGGATATACGGCTTACGCAGGTAGATCAGTATTCCGGTATTTACAGTTCAATATTAAAGAGAAAAGCTCACAAAATCGGACAGTACAATTATGACGGCAGTGAATTTTTTAAGGAGCATCTATCAGAATATTTAAACTTGTCCAGAGGATTGCCTATTTCAAAAAATAATCTTCTCATTACAAGAAGCACGGAAATGAGCATCTATATTGTTTCGGAAATTTTGTTGTCGCCGGGCGATATAGTCCTGGTAGGAGAGCTAAGTTATTTTTCCGTTAATATGATCTTTCAGCGTACCGGAGTTAATATCCGTACTGTTTCGATTGATGAAGAAGGCATCAGCGTGGAAGAAGTACGGAAAATCTGTGAAAAGCAGAACATCAGAATGCTGTATCTCACTCCTCACCACCACTATCCTACTACGGTAACGCTGAGTGCAAAAAGAAGACTGGAACTTTTAAACCTTTCACAGGAGTACGGTTTTATTATTCTTGAAGACGATTACGACTATGATTTCCATTATGATAAAAGCCCTATTCTGCCTTTAGCAAGCGCTGATACAAAAGGCATGGTGATTTACATCGGATCTTTTGGGAAATTATTGGCTCCGGGATTTCGTACGGGATTTATTGTAGCTCCTGAAAATCTTATGGCTGAAATGAGAAAATATCTTGGTATTATCGACAGGCAGGGTGATATTTTGATGGAACATGTTCTTGGCGAAATGATTGCGGAAGGAGAAATCAGCCGTTACCTGAAAAAGTCCCTGAAAATCTATAAAGAACGGAGAGATCATTTTGCTTGTTTACTTAAGCAGCATCTGGATGAATATATTGATTTTAAAATACCTTCCGGCGGACTTGCTTTCTGGGCAGAATGGAAAACTCCGGTAAATCTTATGAAGCTTTCGAAAAAATGTTCACAGAATAACCTGTTTATACCTAAAACCTTACTCTATCAAGACAGAAATCGCACGGCGATGCGTCTGGGTTTCGGAAATTTTACATGTAATGAAATGGAGAAATCGGTTGAAATTCTTTCAGAGAATGTAAAAAACATCCTTAATGGAGATAATAAGTAAAACATTCTGTTTTTGGTTGAATTTTTGAATATAAAATTTAAAATCTTTACACCATTGAAATTAATTACATTTACAAATAAAGGTATCTATTGTCCCCAGGGAAAATTTCACATTGATCCGTGGCGGCCTGTTGATCTGGCTGTCATAACTCACGGACACGCCGATCATGCCCGTTGGGGAATGAAAAAATATCTTTGTCATCACTTCACAAAACCGATTTTATATAAAAGAATCAGTGAAGATATTGAATGCCAGAGTGTAGGATATGGTGAAGTCATAAACATCAACGGTGTAAAAGTATCGCTGCATCCTGCCGGTCATATTATCGGTTCGGCACAAATAAGGCTGGAATATAAAGGATATGTAAGCGTGGTTTCCGGAGATTATAAAGTACAGGATGACGGATTAAGTACTCCTTTTGAACTCGTACGTTGCAATGAATTTGTCACGGAAAGCACTTTCGGACTTCCCATTTATAATTGGCTGGAAGTGGATGACCTTAATAAAAAACTTCAGAGCTGGGTTCTCAGAAACAAAGAAAATCAGAAAACTTCCGTATTTATCGGGTATTCTTTAGGGAAAGCCCAAAGAATTATGAAAGCGGTGGAAGGACTTGGGAAAATTCATGTTCACTATTCTATCGGAAAACTAAATGAAGCTTTTGAAACTGTAGGAATTGATCTTCCGGATTATGAAATTCCGGATTTTAGGGAAAGTGTAAAGCATCTTCAGGATGAAATCGTGATTGTTCCGCCTGCTTTATTGGATTCTAATGTTATCAAAAAAATTCCGAATGCGGCAACAGCAATATGCTCCGGTTGGATGCAGGTGCGCGGAGCCAGAAGATGGCGGAGTGCGGATGCAGGCTTTGCAATGAGCGATCACGCCGACTGGAAAGGACTTTTGCAGGCTATAAAAGCGACAGAAGCTGAACTTGTACACGTTACACACGGGCAAACCGAAGTTTTTTCCAAATATCTTAATGAAATCGGAATTACATCGGATGTCGTAGAAACATTATACGGAGATGATGATGAGGAAGAAAAAGAAAAAGAAGTCATAGAAAATTAACCTTCACGGTTTGTCTTTATAATAAATAAAAATGAAACATTTCGCAGAATTGATCAACGCCCTGGAAAGCACCAATAAAACCAATGCTAAAATCGATGCCATCATTGATTATCTTGAACGTGCTCCGGATGAAGATAAAGTTTGGTTTATAGCTCTGTTTACAGGTAAACGTCCGAAACGAAATGTCAATTCCAATTATATGAAAGAATGGGCACTGGAAATCACTCAGCTCCCCTTCTGGCTATTTCAGGAAAGCTACTCTTCGGTAGGTGATCTTGGGGAAACACTTTCATTAATTCTGCCTCCACCTACAGAAAAAATTGACAGATCATTATCCGAATGGATGAATGAGATTACGGGTCTTAAAAATAAAACCGACCAGGAAAAAAAAGAATTTGTCCTTCGCTCCTGGAACGGTCTGGATTATACAGAACGCCTGATCTTCAACAAACTTTTAGGCGGCAGTTTCAGAATTGGGGTTTCCGATAAGACTTTGATCAATGCTTTAACAAAATTTTCACATCAGGAATCAAGTACATTAATGCACAGCCTGATGGGAAAATGGCAGCCTGACGAAGTTTCCTTCCGCGAATTGATTTCTGCAGAAAACATCAATCCCGACAATTCAAAACCCTATCCTTTCTGCCTGGCGTATGCTTTAGAAAAAGATCTGGAAGAATTGGGGACGCCTGATGAGTGGCTCATTGAATATAAATGGGACGGAATCCGTGGACAGATCATTCGCAGAAATGATGAAGTGTTTATCTGGTCCAGAGGCGAAGAACTGGTTACCGAGCAGTTTCCGGAAATAAAAGAAGTTGTTCAGAACATGCAAGGTGACTTTGTGATAGATGGAGAAATACTTGCGGTAAAGGATGGTAAAGTTTTAAATTTTAATGAATTACAGAAAAGGTTAAACCGTAAAACTTTAACTAAAAAAATGCTTGCAGAAATCCCGATTCAGGTTTTTGCATATGATTTATTAGAACTGGAAAATAATGATCTTCGTGAAAAGCCGATCTCTGCAAGAAGAGCAATGCTGGAAGAATTACTGCTCAATGAAAATCCTAAATATATTAAAATTTCAGAAGCGATAGTATTTGAAAACTGGGATGAATTAAATAATATTCGTGAAAATTCAAGAGATATAAACAGCGAAGGATTAATGCTGAAACATAAAAATTCACCGTATCATTCCGGCAGGAAAAAGGGAGACTGGTGGAAATGGAAGATTAATCCTCTCACGATTGATGCAGTTCTTATTTATGCCCAGAAAGGAAGCGGAAGAAGAAGTGCTTACTACACCGATTATACGTTTGCCGTAAAAAATGAAGACAAGCTGGTAACTATTGCAAAAGCTTATTCCGGACTTACGGATAAAGAAATTATGGAGGTCAGCAAATTTGTGAATAAAAACGCCATCGAGAAATTCGGACCGGTAAGAACCGTAAAAGCAGAGCTTGTTTTTGAAATTGCTTTTGAAGGCATCGGGTTCAGCAACCGACATAAAAGTGGTGTTGCCCTGCGCTTTCCGAGAATTTTAAGATGGAGAAAAGATAAAACGGTGGATGAAATTGATGATCTTGAGGAAATTAAGAAACTGATACAGTGATTTAAAAATGAGAAAGAATGAAATTGAAAAGTGTGCTGAATGAAAAGTCACTTTGAACGAAAATGCTTTCATTTTTTAAGATAATTCATTTACACTCATTGCGTTTGAACAAAATTAAAATAAAACTTGACAACATTCGAAAATAGCAACGGATTCAAAGTCATTCAGCAATGGATGGCTGATAAAAATATTTCCCCTTTCAGGTTTCAGATCGAAACCTGGCGGAAATTCGGGAATGGTTACAGCGGAATGGTTGTCGCGCCAACAGGTTTCGGAAAAACCTATTCAGTATTTTTAGCATTAATTTCAGATTTTCTGAACCGTCCCGAAAAATACGGGAAAGGCTTGAAAATGATCTGGATCACTCCTCTTCGATCACTTTCTAAAGATATTGCCAAAGCGATGCAGGAAGCCATTGATGAAATCGGATTAGATTGGGCAGTAGGTGTCAGAAACGGAGATACGGATCCTAAAATCCGTCAGCAACAGGTTAAAAATATGCCTGAAATTCTGGTCGCAACACCCGAAAGTCTTCATTTGCTTCTCGGACAAAAAAAACATCAGCGGTTTTTCCAGGATTTACAGACCATTGTGATTGACGAATGGCATGAGCTCCTCGGCTCCAAACGGGGCGTTATGGTTGAACTGGGAATCTCACAGCTGAAAAAATATGTTCCGAAACTGAAAATCTGGGGAATAACCGCTACCATCGGTAATCTGGATGAAGCTATGGAAGTCCTGATCCCTTATGACATTAAAAAGACTACCATTACGGCAAAAGAAAAAAAGAAAATCGACATCCTCTCGGTATTTCCGGATGAAGTGGAAATTCTTCCGTGGGCTGGACATCTCGGCCATAAACTGGCAGATAAAGTGGTTCCGATTATCCTGAACTCCAATTCAACGATTGTTTTTACCAATACCAGAAGCCAAAGCGAAATGTGGTATCAGCTTTTACTGGATGCGTATCCTGATTTTGCCGGACAGATTGCCATCCATCACAGTTCGATCGATGCCCATCTGAGAATCTGGATTGAAGAAAACCTCAGCAACGGAAAACTGAAAGCGGTGGTTTCAACCTCATCTTTAGATTTGGGAATCGATTTTAAACCGGTAGATACGGTTATCCAGATCGGTTCTGCAAAAGGCGTTGCGAGATTTTTGCAGCGGGCCGGACGAAGTGGCCACTCTCCTTTCGAAACTTCCAAAATCTATTGCGTTCCTACACATTCTTTAGAACTAATTGAGGTTTCGGCACTAAAAGAAGCTGTAAAAAATAACGTAATTGAGCCTCGTGATCCTCAGGTGCTGTGTTTCGATGTATTGGTACAATTTCTGATGACGCTGGCCATCGGTGATGGTTTCTATCCGCAGGAAATGTATCCGCAGATCAAAGAAACGTTTGCCTTCCGCGAGATGACGGAAGATGAATGGAAAGGCATCATGGATTTTTTAACCATAGGCGGAAAAGCATTGAAAAGTTATGAAGAGTTTCATAAAGTAGTTATTGACGAAACAGGTTTGTATAAAGTGACCTCAAGAAGAATTGCCATGCTCCACCGGATGAATATGGGCGTCATCGTAAGTGATGCCATGCTGAAAGTAAAATTCATTTCCGGCGGCTATATCGGTATGGTGGAAGAATATTTTATCTCAAGATTAAAAAAAGAGGATAAATTCATTCTTGCCGGACGCGTCCTTGAAGTCGCCATGATTAAAGATATGACGGTTTTTGTACGGGCTTCTAAAGGAAAGGCTTTTGCACCGAGCTATTTGGGCGGAAGACTGCCGTTAAGCTCCAATCTCGGGCGTTTTTTAAGGGAAAAGCTTTCGGGTGCACTAAATCCTAAAGCCTCGGAAAAGGAGTTGAAATTTCTGCATCCGTTACTGGCGAATCAGGAAGAGCGGTCCCATATTCCGGAGGAGAATGAATTTTTGGTAGAGTTAATTAAAAATCGTGAAGGCTACCATTTGTTTATGTATCCTTTTGAAGGAAGGCTTGTTCATGAAGTTATGGCGGCGCTTATTGCGTACCGTATTTCAAAGCTGGCTCCGATTTCATTTTCAATGGCCATGAACGATTATGGTTTTGAATTATTCAGTGATAAAGAAATTCCGTTGAATGAAGATAATTTGGAACAGATTCTAACCCGTGAGAATTTGATGACCGACGTTATTTCAAGTATCAATGCTGCAGAAATGGCTAGACGTAAATTTCGGGATATTGCGGTAATTTCGGGAATGGTGATTCAGAATTTCCCGGGACAGCAACGTTCCAATAAATCGCTACAAAGTTCCGCAGGTCTTATTTTTAAAGTGCTTGAAGATTATGATCCGGAACATTTTCTGGTAAGACAGGCCTACACTGAAGTGTTCAATATGCAGCTTCAGGAACAGCGACTTGTAGAAGCATTTAAAAGAATTGAAAAATCAAAAGTTATCCTGAAATTTGCCAATTCCTTTACCCCGTTGAGTTTCCCGATAAAAGTAGACAGTCTCCGTCAGACGCTTTCCAGTGAAGATTTAGATTCCAGAATCAAAAGGTTGGTAGATCAGGCAAAAAAGATCAGGTAATTATCCTATTCTTTTGCCGAGGATGACCAATGTTCTTTCTATGCCATCTAATACCGCTACATCAGGAAATGTTCCCCAATCTTCAAAGCCAAAATGTCTGAAAAGCTTCAGGCTCGGTTCGTTATGAAGAAAAATAAATCCTAGTAAGGTCTTTACCCCGAAGTTTCCGGCATTATCAATACAATATTGCAGAACTTTTTTACCGAAACCTTTTCCGCGGCAGTTTTCGTCCATATAAATGCTGACTTCCACTGTTCCGTTATAAGCAGGCCGTCCGTAAAATGACGAGAAACTTACCCAGCCTAAAATATTTTTTGCAGTATCTTCAATCATCCAGAGCGGCCGGGTTTGAGGATTATGATCGTGAAACCACTGTATTCTGCTTTCCACAGAAATATTTTCGGTATCGGCGGTTACCATTCGGGAGGGAATGGTAGAATTGTAAATGTCAACAATTTTCGGTAAATCTTCAAGTGTCGCATTTCTGAAGGTTAATTCTTCCATAGGATGGCAGCATTTATCTGCAAATATACATGAAGATTTTTTTTTTATATGATTATTCTTCGGCGTCGGGATCTTTCAGTTCTTTCAGGCTTCGGTTTAAGCTTCTGACGCTGATTCCCAGATAGGCAGCCATATCTTCCTTTGAAAGTTCCATTTCTTTGGACTTTAATTCCAGAAACTGACTCAGTGTATGTTCCGTTGTATGAAGCTGCTGGTAGGATGCCCTGCTCGAAGTATTAACGATACGCTCCGCAAAGACATCAAGCAAAAAATTATTTAAGCCAAGATCATTTTTAAGCAAATCTTTAAAATATGGAATCGACATTGCATATACCGTAACTTCTGTTATCGCTTCAATGGAGCAAAGGCAGGGAACATTTTTAATGACCTCGATCTCACCGATAATTTCTCCTTTACCCAAAAATTCAACAATATATTCTTTGTCATTTTCTTCTATAAAATAACATTTGGTGATACCACTTCTGATGAGCATAATCTTCGTGGAAGTTTCATTCTGTGTAAGCAATCTTTCTCCTTTGGCGTAAGATTTAATAATGATATTTTCCTTTTCCGGCTGTCTCTCGTAAAGTGCTTCCAGATAGTCTAGAAATGGTTGATTCGTTCTCAGCATAATGATCCGGGACAAATGTCCTTTTTTGGTTGATATTTATTTCTGAATTTTGGACCGGAAAATTACAAAATCTAATTTTAACACATTATGAATTCTATTCATGTAATTGCTTTTGATGCCGATGACACCCTCTGGATAAACGAAACGTATTTCCATGAAGCCGAAATGGCTTTTTGTGAACTTTTTAAAGATGAACACCCCAATAAGACGGTTTCTGAAGAATTATTTGCTGCTGAAATGAAAAATCTTCATCTCTATGGTTACGGGGTGAAAGGCTTTATGCTGTGTATGATAGAAACGGCAGGAAAAATTTCAAACGGAGTAAGTTATGGGTCTTTAACTGAAAAAATTATTGAAATAGGACACGGTCTTTTACAGAAGCCTGTTGAACTTCTGGACGGCGTTGCCGAAACATTAGACCAGTTAAAAGAGCGGTATCGATTGGTAGTTGCTACCAAAGGTGATCTGCTGGATCAGGAACGAAAGCTTAAGAAATCAGGGCTGCAGGATTATTTCCATCATATTGAAATTATGAGTGATAAAAAAAATAGCGATTATCAGAAACTGATCCGGCATCTGGATTGTAAGCCCGAACATTTTTTAATGGTGGGGAATTCAATAAAATCGGATGTTTTACCAGTATTGGAAACAGGCGGTTATGCTGCTCACATTCCTTATCATATCACCTGGGCTCACGAACACCACGAACAAAAACCGAAATCTGAACGTTTCATGGAATTTAAAAATATTCGTGAGATTTTGGATTATTTTTAAATTAAACTATCTAATATAACCACAAAAGATGCAAAAGCTATTTCACAGATGCTCTTTATTAATAAATTTTTCAAAAGAACAAAAAAGATTTTTGAGCTTATGCACTCTTTTTTACATTTGTACTGATAAGCTTTGATATAGTATTAAACTTTTGTTCCTTTTGCGGTTAAAATAAATAGAATGTCCCTAAAAACCGAAAACTTTAGGGACATTATATTTATATAAAAACTTTCAAAAATTATTTTTTCAAGCATTTCTCCAAAAACTGATCCTGTTCCCAAAGCAAATGCAGAATGTTTTCTTTCGCAACATATCCGTGAGCTTCCTTAGGAAGAAGAACCATTTTTACAGGTGCACCAAGATTTTTCAAAGCCTGGAAATATCGTTCCGTTTGCAAGGTAAATGTCCCCGGATTATTGTCGGCATCACCGTGAACCAGCAATAGCGGTGTTTTCATTTTGTCGGCATTCATAAATGGTGACATGGTGTTGTAAATTTCCGGAACATCCCAGTAATTTCTCTGCTCGCTTTGGAATCCGAAAGGTGTCAATGTACGGTTATAGGCACCACTTCTTGCAATTCCGCAGGCAAAAAGGTTGGAGTGTGTCAAAAGATTAGCCGTCATGAAGGCTCCGTAAGAATGTCCTCCCACGGCAACTTTTTTACGGTCGATGTATCCAAGCTGATCAACGGCGTTAATAGCGGCTTCAGCATTGGCAACCAGCTGTGGAATGAAAGTGTCGTTCGGTTCTGTTTTTCCTTCCCCGATGATCGGGAATGCGGCGTCGTCCAAAACAGCGTAGCCTTTTGTCGTCCAGTATACGAAAGATCCGTAATACGGGAAAGTGAAATCATTCGGATTTTGGGTATTCTGGCCTGCGGTATTTTTGTCTTTATATTCCGTAGGATAAGCCCAGATCAGCAAAGGAAGTTTTTCGGTCTTTGCCTTTCTGTCATAACCGGCAGGAAGGTAAAGCGTCCCTGTTAAGGTTACACCATCGTTTCTTTTGTAAGTAATAACTTCCTTATAAACGTCTTTGATGCTTTCAAACGGATTCGCAAACTGGGTTACCGGTTCTGCTTTATTGGATTTTATATTTTTTTTGTAATAATTCGGATATTGGCTTGACGACTGTTGGGTCGTTAAAATTTCCCCTTTTGAAGGATTCAGAATATCGATGATTTCTTCTTTTGCATTTTTAAGATTGGAGGTGTAAAGTCTCTTCTTTTTTAAAGTCTTCATATCCATCTCATCCAAAAAAGGGTGCTGTCCGTCCTTAGTGAACCCTGCTCCGATCAGGTAGGACTTCCCTCCTTTCATATCGACAACATATCTTCCATATTGGTTTTTGGTAGTGTTAAAATTTCCGGGATCATTATACACATCCTGGTAATTTCTGTCGTCGATTACTTTAGATTCCCCGTTGTTCAGATCGATGAGATAAGATTTTGTATTTCTGGTATCGTACCAGCCTTCTGAAACAATAGCATAATGATCATTGGTCCAGCTTGTTTCTTCGTATCGTTGTTTTGTTTTAAAAAATGACTTTGGAGCATTGCTGAATGGAGCATCCCAGGTAAAAATTTCATCCCTGAAATCTGCTGTCTTAGACTGGTCTCCGCCGTCCAAAGCTTCAGCGTAAACCAATGTTGCAGGCATATCGCTTCTCCATCCCATATCTCTTTTTCCCATTCTTACCGATGAAAAGCCTTTCGGCATAATTTCATTGAGAGGAATTTCATTAACCACTTTTACAACATTTCCGTTGGTATCGTAAACAGTAGTAGTCATCGGAAAACGGCTTAGGGGAACAATATAGGAAAATGGTTTTTTAATGGTAGTGGCCATCAGGTAATTTCCGTCCGGAGAATAGCTCAGGCCGGTGTACATATCCTGATCTTTAATTTTCTTAAGATTTCCCTGAAGATCGGCATTATAGATTTCGGAAGCGGTAAGAATTTCAAAATTCTTTTCATCCTGAGGGTTTTTAAGCAAATCCTGATACGTTCTGTTTTGTGAAACTTTACCATCAGAAGTTGAAACAATAGGTCCTGTCGGAAGATCTTTACTGGAATCAATCAGCGCTGGCCTGTTTTTAGGAAGCACTTTTAAAAGTAAATTTTTTGAATCTTTATTCCAGGTATAAGGACTTCCTAAATTGGCATTCAGATTGTCTGAAGTGATTTTTCTTGCCGTTGCAGTTTCCAGATCGACAATCCAAAGTTCAACACCATTATTAGTGGTATTGGTAAACGCAAAAGATTTTTCGTCCGGGGAAAATGAAGTGTACGCAATTTTAGGGTTTTGCGGTAAATTTTTAACCTGAACTTCCGTTTTATCATTCAGCTTTCTTACTTTCAGGTTATTGATGTAAGTAACCGAACTGGAAATATTAGTCACCGGATTTATTCTGAGTCCGCCAAGTTTCATTTCCTGCTGACTAAGATCTTCAAGTGTTTTATAAGTCGGTCGGTAGCTAAAAACAATCCAGTCTTTTTTACTGTTCATTAAGACACTCGGAGGTCTTTCATAGTCTGCCAGTTTAAGGATTTCGGCAGATGGCTTTTGGTAACTGATGTTTTCCTGCGCCTGATAGAAATTAAGAAACGCAAGAAGGCAGATGGTTAACTTTATCTTCATTAAATTCTCTTTTACGACGAATTTAATGAATTTTATATTAATCTACATTTTAAAAGATACTCTTTATACAAATGGCGTAAATAAAAAAGCAGCAAAAATTTGCTGCCTGTATTTAATTACCACTCGGTGGCTCTTTTTCTTTTTTCGATCATATGATCTACAGAGAATTTTCCGGGGCCGAAAATCATCATAAGGAGATACACTGAAAGATAGATAAGACTCAACTCACGCTTTTCAAAGGGATCTGCTCCGTGAACAACGAATGCTGCAATGATCATCGTAAAAATGAGAAATCCCAGTGCGACCCTCGTGAATAATCCCAAAATAAGAAGTATGGAACACGCAAATTCTGCGAAAACAGTAAGAATTAAAGATACGGTTGGTCCCATTCCCAGAAAATCGAAAAACTCGATCTTTCCGCCATCCAGAAGCATCTGAAGCTTGGGAAATCCATGAGACAGCATCGCGAAACCGATAAAAACTCTCACTACCAATAAAATAATATCTTTAAAAACTGTATTAGAATTTGTCGGGTTCAAATAGTTCATTAAGTTAAAATTTAATTAAAGATAACGAAAAATCTTCTTATATAACGGCTTTTCAGCAGTTTTTAGTCTATCGGTACCCGAAGTTTTTCAGATCTCTGTCGTTTTTTCTCCAGTCTTTTTTCACCTTTACAAAAAGATTCAGGTGAATTTTTTTATTGAAAAATTTCTCCAGATCCAATCTTGATTCTGTTCCTACCTTTTTAATGGCTTCACCTTTATGTCCGATTACAATGCCTTTCTGGGTATCTCTTTCTACATAAATAATAGAATCGATGAAGATAATTCCTTCTTTTTCTTTAAACTGCTCCGTTACCACTTCTACCGAGTAAGGAATTTCTTTATCGTAGTTCAGTAAGATTTTTTCCCGGATGGCTTCATTCACAAAAAACCTTTCCGGTTTGTCGGTATACTGGTCTTTATCGTAATATGGAGGATTTTCCGGAAGCAATGATTTCAGTTTCGGTAAAATAATATCGGTGTTGAAAGCATTCAGTGCGGAAATAGGTAAAATTTCAGCTTTAGGAATTCGTTCATGCCAGGTTTCAACCAGCTTTTCCAGACCTTCCTGGTTGGTTTGGTCAACTTTATTCAGCAACAGTAAAACGGGTACGGGAATTTTATTCAGCTTGTCAATTAAAAATTCTGAAGGCTCGGCTTTGTCAGTAACATCCACGATGAACAGGAATACGTCTGCATCCTGAAGAGAATCTTTTACAAAATCCATCATTTTTTCCTGCAATCCGTATTTCGGGTCCAGCACTCCCGGGGTATCGGAAAATACGATCTGCAAATCTTCTTCATTATAAATTCCAAAAATTCTGTGGCGTGTTGTCTGTGCTTTTTGGGTAACAATGGCCAGCTTCTCTCCCATTAACTGATTGAGTAAAGTTGATTTTCCGGCATTCGGTTTCCCGACGATATTTACAAATCCTGCTTTGTGCATAAAAATTAAATTGAACTGCAAAGTTAATAAAACAAATCTGGTCTTTCGGCCTATTCCTGGTATTAAAATGAAAAGCCCCCGAAAATGCTTTATTTTCAGGGGCTTTTTCAATTAAATATATACTTTTATCTGTTGTTGATATCTACGCGTACCGGCATTACAAATGTAGAAGCAATCATATTTTCATTTAATTTTTTGCTGTCTACTCTGTATTGAAGTTTGCTCAATACGTTTTCGATTTCTTTACTTACGTTTTTACAGTCGCCTTTGGAGTGTACATTGACAATCTTTCCGTTTTCGGCAATATCAAATTTTACTTCAGAATTTACGATTCCCTGCTTGTAATCGGAATTGGTAAAATCGAAATTAGCCATCAGAAGATTTCTTATTTCGCTGAATGCATCGTTTTTATTCAGCTGCACTTCCTGAATGGTGTTATTATTTGTTGTCTGCGCTTTTGCGTTATTCATTACTGTTACAAATCCACAAACTAAAAAAGAAGTGATTACTATCTGAATTTTATTTTTCATAACTCGTTGGTTTTAAGTGTTATTTTAAATTATTTACTAACTCTTTACCAAAGATATATAAAAAAATTCATATTAATTTTACATACAGTTAACATTGGGTTAATATTGGAAATTAATTTATTGATTATCAATATTTTAAATTTTAAAAATAATTGAAAATTTAATATTGGGAGTTAAATTTAGTTTAAAAACTCTTTTTAAGCTCCTCAATAATGTCATGCTTGAATTTTGAAAAAGGTCTCCTATGGTAATCATTTTCGTTGATCTCAATACCAAAAATCATTCGGTAAGCTTCTTCTTGAGATAAATTTAAACCTTCAAAAGTTTTGTTGCACAGAATATCTAAATAGTTTTTGGAGTATTTGTAACGTAAATCTAAGAGATCTCTCAATTCTTTGTCTGAATGTACATTGTAGATTTTTTCTAAATGTAAATCTGAAAATGTTTTTTCAATTTTTTCTTTAGAGGCTTTATTATTTGTTGAAATATTTATTATTACATTATTTTCAATAAAATTCTTTTTTCTAAAGCTAAAAGTAAATTTTTTCTCTTCATCAGAAAAGGAATAAGGATGCAAATGACTTTTTAATGTAAAATTATTATCTAGTTTCTTTTTATTACAGTTTCCACAAATAGGAATTAAATTATAAAAACTTAAAGCCAAAAGTGGATATTTACTCTGACTAAAAAAATGATCATATTCTGCTCTTGCAGTTTTCTCATTTGTATTTCCTACTGTTTTTACATAGTTTCTATTACAATAAATACAGGTATGAATATCTAATAATTCTGCTAAAAAATAATTATTACTTATATATTGTCTGTAATTAAAAACTTTTTTTAAATCCAATATTTTTTTATGATATTTTGTGCAGAAACTTTTTTCATTTTCTTTTAGTAATGTATAAGCAAAATATTCACTCTCTTCAAAATTAGTTATATAATTGTTCATAAATTTACTATTTATTTCAATTAATCTTTCTGGTTTTGAAGTAATAATCTCTTTTATTTTTTCTTTTGTTAGATCTATTTTAGTGATTAAATCATCTTTCTCTATATCATCTTTATATACATTACCATCTTTTCTTATTCTAGGAAAGATTTTGTTTTTAATCTCATTATAATACACTAAAGCTTTGGCATCTGAATATAATATACTAAGCATTATTACTTGGATTTTTAAGTTTTTCTAATTCCTCTTCAATTTCACGTTTTTTACTTTCTAAAATTTCTTTTTTTAACCAATAATACGTGGCTTCATTATACATTTCTTCTAGTTTTGACTTTAATAATGGCTCATCTATCAATTGAATTATTTTGAAGTTTTCCTTGAAATTTTTATTTTCATCTTTTTCATCTTTTAAGATTTCCTCAATATTATTGTACTTTTTTGTAAGCTCTTCATTATTCTGGTTATCACTATTATTTAATTCTAGTATTTTAATTTCATCTTTAATTTCTATAATTTTATTCAGCCAGTCTATTGTTTTCTCAATCTTTTCTTTCGCAAAATCCCCAATTAAACCATCTCCAATAAAAAAACTATCTGCTAATAAATCAGTTATATTGGCTCCAAAGGTATTTTTACTTTTAAAATCCTTAGGTTTTCCATCTTCTAAAAACAATACATTCTGTTTAGGAATATCTGATAAAATAAAGGGTGAATGTGTTATAAAAATGATATTTATATTCTTATTTCCTAAATATATAGAATCGGAATTTAATGCTTTTAATAGATCATTTAAATATTTTCTTTGGAATTCTGGATGAGCATACAATTCTATTTCATCAAAAATAATTGTTATATTATGATAACCTATAAGTATTTTTTCTTTTTTTTTCCCATCAATTATATGATTATGGGTTGACATTACGGATTTCAAATTTCTAAGATGATAGATGACAGAATGTATACTAAAAATTTTCTGTTTTTCACCAGAACTAAAATTACTAAAATTATTCTCAGAATACTCATCATCAAAAAAATAATTAACTTTAAAAAACGAAGGAAGTGATTCACTAATTGTAAATCTATTCAAAGTATCAGGTATACTAAATGAACTTTCTGAGCTAAGACTTAAATAATTTTCATTAACACTTTTAAATAAATCATCAATATTTATTAAAAGTTCTTGTTCGCCTTTTTTAAACAATTTATTTTTATTTATATAAATAAATTTAAGAAAGAAAAGCGACTGTCTAAATTTATCTGTTGCATGGCTTAAATCACTTTCAATAGCTTTTATATATTCTTTAATTAACTTTTTATTATTAATAAAATATCTGTCCTTCTTAATTATATTATCTGCAATATTAAATTCTTCACTTTTATGTGCAAAACATTTTTTAAAATCTTTATAGATAGGATAATGTCTCATTTTAACAAGTTTCAACAAAATATAATCTCTAACAAAAGGATATAAAAATTTATTTTTATTTAAATTAATATCTAATTTTAATTCAGAAAAGGTTTCTGAGATCCATTTTAAAATATCTTCTTTATCTTGATCATTAATCTGTAATCTTCTATCTTTATTATATTTTTTATCCCAATCATATAAATCATTATCATTTAATTTATCGTATCCAAAAAATTTCTCAGAATCTAATTCTACACTAATGTGAGTTATTTCTTTCCCCTCTGAAATAGTTCTAAGATTTTTATCTTGAAGTATATTGACTAAAAATCTTGATGAAGCTAAATATTTTTCAGAATTAATATCAATATTTCCATCACTTCTATAAGGATTTATAACAATTGGTAATTGATATCCATCATTTTTATGAAACACACCTCGCAACCATTCGCCCAATTCTAAATTATTAAATGCATAATGAGAATAATTAATAACCATTGTGTAGAAGAAGTCCTGAAAAAAATGAAGTTCTTCTCTAGTTATCTTAAGATGATTTATAAGTTGATCAGATTTTAGTTCGCTTATAGAAATATTAATTTGTCTAATAAATACATTTCCATTTCTAATAAAATCACTAATCATTTTTATTTTACCATTTTCTAAAACTACTCTTCTAATTTTTTCAATTTCTCTGGATGGTTGATTTAATAAAGAAAAACACTTAAGTTCGTTATTATGTATTATGCATGGAAATGCCTTGTGAATGAAAAAAAATTCTGTATTAATATTTTCTAAATCTAATAACAAACTATTTTGAAAATCTACTTTCCGCTCACTACTGTTATATATATTGTCAAGATCAATAAAGTCTGGTTTTATTTCTATAGCAATTTTTACAATTGAAGCAACTAATAATTCCACTAAAGCACTTTTTCCACTTCCATTTTTTCCAACTATGGCAGAAATATTAATATTTTTTCCAAAAAAATCTTTTGGCAATGTTTCTTCAACTTCAATTCGTTCAACATCTTTAATTAAATTAATATCTATTTTATAATTAAAATTATCAATCCTATCATTTTCATTGAAAAATTTATAATCATTATAAAATTTATAAATTCTTCCCTCTTCTAAATTTTTCAAAAATTTTGGATTACAATCTTTTAAAGGTCTAATTGCTAAAAGTTTAAAGCTCATGTTTATTCGTTTTCCTCAAAAGTAAATAAAAAAACCACAATTTTCATTGCGGTTTTCCATAAGATATTTATATAATTTTACTCTAACTCCCTCTTCAAAAACTTCCCTGTCAGACTCTTCTTCGACTTCACGATTTCCTCGGGTGTTCCCTGGGCAACGATCTGTCCGCCGTGTTTTCCACCTTCTGGACCAACGTCGATGATGTGGTCTGCCATTTTGATGACATCCATGTTGTGTTCAATGATGATGAAGGAATTTCCTAATTCCACCAGCTGATTAATCGCATCCATCAGGATTTTTACATCTTCAAAATGAAGTCCAGTGGTTGGTTCATCCAGAATGTATAGCGTATTTCCGGTTTGTCTTTTGGCGAGTTCCGTAGCTAATTTAATACGCTGTGCCTCTCCTCCACTTAACGTCGTTGACTGCTGTCCCAATGTGATATACCCTAAACCTACATCATGTAAGGTTTTCACTCTGGAATAAATTTTTGGAATCGGCTGGAAAAATTCCACCGCCTCATCAATCGTCATATCCAGTACATCGGAAATCGATTTTCCTTTGTAACGAACCTCTAAAGTTTCCCTGTTGAATCGCTTTCCGTTGCAGGTTTCGCAATGAACATAAACATCCGGCAGGAAATTCATTTCAATCACCTTTAATCCGCCTCCCTGACAGGTTTCACATCTTCCGCCTTTTACATTGAAAGAGAATCTTCCGGGTTTGTACCCACGGATTTTACTTTCAGGCAATTCTGCAAAAAGATTTCGAATGTCGGTGAACATTCCGGTGTAGGTTGCAGGATTGGAACGTGGAGTTCTTCCGATCGGGGTCTGGTCTACATCCACAATTTTATCGATGTTTTCAAGACCTTCAATTTTTTTGTAAGGCAAAGGTTCCTGAACAGCTCTGTAAAAATGCCGGTTCAGAATCGGATATAAAGTTCCGTTGATCAGGGAAGATTTTCCACTTCCTGAAATTCCGGTAACCACCACCAGTTTCCCTAAAGGAACGGTAAGGTTCACATTTTTAAGATTGTTTCCGGTGGCTCCTTTCAGGACGATCTGTTTTCCGTTTCCGGCTCTTCTTTCTGTGGGAATTTCGATCTTTCTTTTTCCGTTGATGTATTGAGCAGTGATGGTGTCTGCTTTAAGCAAATCTTTTGGTTTTCCCTGCCAGAGAATTTCACCACCGAATTTTCCGGCTCTCGGGCCAATATCCAGCACCTCATCAGCTTCAAGAATCATATCCTTATCATGTTCCACCACCAATACGGAATTTCCGATGTCGCGGAGATTTTTCAATGAATTGATTAACCGTTCGTTGTCTCTCTGATGGAGTCCGATACTTGGTTCATCCAAAATATAAAGGACATTCACCAACTGCGAACCAATCTGCGTTGCCAGACGAATTCTTTGAGATTCACCTCCCGAAAGTGTTTTCGAGCTTCTGCTTAAACTTAAATAATCCAATCCGACATCCAGCAAGAACTGAAGCCTGGTTTCGATTTCTTTTAATATTTCGTGGGCAATGATCGCATTTTTCTCAGAAAACTTATCTTTAACATCAGCCAGCCATTCTTTTAAATCGATAAGGCTTAAAGCATTTACTTCCGCAATATTTTTACCGTCAATTTTAAAGCTCAGGCTTGAAGGCTGCAGCCGGGTTCCTTTACACTCGGGGCATGTTTCTTCCGTGGTGAAATGTCTTTCAAGAAGAATGGCTTCATACGATTCCCTGTCCTCGATGATTTCTTCCATAAAAGCAATCAGTCCGTCAAAGCTTAGCTTTATTTTTTTGGTAATTCCTGCGTATTTCAGGTCTTTATTGAATTCTTTATGACAGCCGTTGTACATGTAATCCAGGGCTTCCTGCGGAATGTCCTTCATCGGCGTTGTGAGTCCCAATCCGAAAATCTCAAGGATATTTTTGATTTGGGCAAGAATCCATTTGTTTGATTTAATATCTTCCAAAGGCAATAAACCTCCCTGGTTGATGGATAGCTTAGGATTTTCAATAAAATAATCGGTGTTGATTTTTTTAATAGTTCCCAGTCCTTTACAGGTCGGGCAGCTTCCTTTCGGTGAGTTGAAAGAAAAGGTATTCGGTTCCGGCAAAGCGAGTGAATGACCGGTTTCGGCATCCATTAAGTTTTTAGAAAAATATTCAATTTCTGTGCTTCCCAGCTTTTGGATTCCGATAAGGCCTTCTCCCATTTCCATTGCGGTACGAAGGGATTTCTCCATTCTGTTTTCCGAGGCGCTTTCCCCGATAATCCAGCGGTCAATTACAATATCAATGTCGTGGGTTTTATAACGGTCGAGTTTCAGGTCATATTCAATATCCTGCAATTCACCGTCAATTCTTGCCTGTCCGTATCCTTTTTTGGCCATTTGCACGAAGAGTTCATGATAGTGCCCTTTTCTGGCTCTTACGACAGGAGCCATCAGCATGATCTTTTCGCCTTTGTAATTTTCTTTGATGGTTTCGAGAATCTGCTCTTCGGTGTAGCTTACCAGCTTTTTTCCAGTCGTTTGAGAATAGGCATCCGAAACCCTTGCAAACAGAAGTCGCAGGAAATCATATAATTCCGTTACGGTTCCTACGGTTGAACGCGGGTTTTTGTTCGTAGTTTTCTGTTCGATGGCAATTACGGGAGACAATCCTTCGATTTTATCTACATCAGGACGTTCGAGACCACCCAGAAACTGTCTTGCATAAGCTGAAAAAGTTTCGATGTAGCGGCGCTGGCCTTCTGCAAAAATAGTATCAAAAGCCAGGGAAGATTTTCCGCTTCCCGAAAGCCCGGTAATGACTACCAGTTCATTTCTGGGGATTTTGACATTGATGTTTTTCAGGTTGTGCTCGCGCGCACCGTAAACTTCTATATATTCTGTTGATTTACTCATAATTTGGTGTGATTTTACATGAAAATCACGATGTGCAAAATTACGGAATTTTATGGAATTTCCTGTGTTAAAAAATGTTAGATTATTGAGTGGTAATTTCCGGAATATTTTACCTCAATGAATTAATTACAAAAAATACCGGTATATTTTTTACCGGTATTAGTCTTTTAAATTTAAACAAATTTTGAAAATAAAAATTTATTGAACAAAGGAATTGTAAGAATTCAAAACAGAATCGTAAGCAGAACTAATTTCCTGAATATTGCTGTCGGGAATCTGATTGGCAGATTTTGAATCCCTGATCAGTTTTCTGTATTTATCAAGAAATTCCGTCGCTCTTTTGTTGAAATTTTCGAACATTGTTTTCTTATAAGCGTATTGCTGACCTTTTACGTCGAATTCTTTTTTAGAATTTATATCCACTGCTTTTTCCAGTTCATTGTACTTTTTCTGTGCTTCCGCTTCATTAAAACCTTGTGTATACTGTTTATCTAGGGCATCCATCACGGCATCAAGTTCATTCATTATCGATTTGGATGAAACAATATAATCTTTCATCGGATGGTCTTTTAAAATTACTTCTTCAGCAGCTTCGGTAGCAGGTTTTATTTTGGTAACAATATTATCACCTGCCGTAAAAAATGCTTTAGCTTCCGCATCGATATCTTTTTGTAAAGCCAGTGCTTTTGCTCCCTGATCGTCCTTATAGTCTTCGGAAGTGATATAGGATTTCAGCTCTTCATATTTTTTATCAATGCTTTCTCGCCTTCTTTTATAGGTAATGAGCTCTGTTTCGATAATTTTCTGTTCACTATCAAAACCGGAAGGAACGCCTTTAATTTTGGTTAAAGAATAATCCATTGTACTGATAACCATAGGCATGCTGTAGACGGTTTCGCCTTTTGACTTTTTCACCGCTGCTTCTGCATATTGAATAATATTTTCTACATGTCTGGAAGAGCTTTTATAGGATTCCAGAAAGTTATTATTAAAGTCAATAATCGCCTGTGACTGGTCTTCCCCAGCTTTTTCCACTGCATTTTCAATTTTGTCCAGACCTTTTTTACAGCTTACTGCTGTTACACTCACCGATAAGGCAAGTGCGATCATCATCATTTTTTTCATATTATATAAAGTTGATATTTATGTATTTATTCGGGTAAACGAATGTTGAATTTAACCGCAAAAGAAACAAAGATTATTTTTCAAAAAAATTAAATAAGCTTTTATTTATCAGGAAAAATCGGTGTCTTCATTCGTTATTTTCACGACATATTCTATTCCGTCGATGGCTTTTAAAATGATCTGGTTTCGAAGAATATTGGCCATGTTTTCCCAATATAATCTTCCGTAAAAAGAATAGTTGTTGGGGATGATTTCCACTTCTACGGTTCTTATAAATCCTTCTTTAGGTTTGTTGCTGATCATGGTTCCGCGTTTCACCCGAACTTCTTTCAGTTCATCTTTCAGTACCATCCTGCAGTAATTTTTAACATCTTCCAATGAGATGATTTTATCTCTTGTTGTTAATGCATATTTATAAGCCTGAATACTGTCTGTTCCTTTCTGTTCTTCCGCACCGCCGATGCTTTCACTGAGAAGTACAAGAACCTGGGATTTCAGCTGGTTTGATAATTCGGTGCCGGGACGCATATGGTTGGCAAGGGTACAATGGGTTACCCAGAATGAAGCATAAGTATGATCTGTTTTTTCAACGGGTTCCATAATCACGTAGTTCAATTCCTGTTTAATGCTTCTTTTGGCATTATTCACTTTCTGGATCATGGATTTCATTTTGTCTGACATTTCGCTTAGCAAGCCCTTTACATTATCTCTGTTCAGTAAAGAGAAAGCAGCGATTTCGTCGCGTGTAAGCTCAAGAACATTGGCGATCATGTCAACAGCGTTTCTGTTGGTGAATCGTTCCATTCCGCCTTTTCTTACGGTGTATAATCCTTTTTTAAGATTATCGTTCGGGGTGAATGGAATTTCGGTATATCTTCTTCCGTCGCCATCCTGAACTTCATCAACATAGAGAAAATGCTCGCCTTCATCAGTGACCAACGGAATGTTGTTTCCCATAATATCGAGACTATATTCTGTTTTTTTCCAGCCACGGTTGTAGATTGGGAAAGCATTAAGGACAAAAGAAAAATTATCCAGAATTTCAGCAGAAAACTGCGGTGGAAATTCAAAGGTAAGCCACAGATAACGTTTCCCCTGAATATGTTTGGTAATCTCTTCTTTATAATCAACAAAACTGAGATTTTCCGGCAATTCTCCAAGTTCGGAAAATAGGGAGCTTGAAATACCGCTCACCTCAATAAATTTATGGTGATAAATGCTTTTTACATCTTCAATAATTTTATTGCGGATCGACTGCTCGTGGAAGATCTGTTCGTACCCGTCTGCCTGGGTATTTTTATAATAGGTTAATCCTTCCTTAATAAAAAGCGGATTTCCATTGCTCGTTACTGTAATGTAAGGCAAGAGTTTGTAGGTAAAATCCAGATGTTCAAAAGCCGGATTGGAACAGTAAATACTTACCTGTTTTGGGAAAGTTTCCTGGGAATAATTGCTGACGTCAATGCCGATCGTTACTTTTCGGTAATCTTCAGGCCTGCCCTGAAATCTTGCAATCGGGATTTTGTTTAGCCTTTCATCAATGCTGTAGCAGGTATTGCCCACGAACATTACAGCCGTTTGTACTTTGTTGATCCTCACATTTCCCACCGGAGTAAAAGGAATGTTGATCTGTTTATCAGATTCCGATTTTATGGTGGAAGTCATATGTTTTCTGAAGAAAAACTCGGTGTGTTCCAACAGGATTTCAGATGATTCATACGGCTGTGTAAAAGCAATGGCATGCGCCGGAACGGGATGCGTATAAATGGACGGCGTTAAAAGTTTTGCAAGCTTTTCCAGAATCCGGGAATTTACCGTCTGTATTTCATTATTGGCTTTAAAAACTTCCGTGCTGAAAGCATCAATTAATAATTTTACAAACGGATCCAGCGATTGCGGACTCTTCAGTCCCCAAACTTTGGTTGCATTCTGAAGCATCCGTGCTTTTACCGATTCTTTGGAATATATATTTTGATCTAAATTCATAGGTTGTGATTACGGTGTAGGAAATTAATCAATTGACATGGGGCTCAGAAACAATTCCGTAGAGAAGCTGAAGCGTTCTCCGGTAGCCTCCATTTTAGCATTGATGGCAATTTTTACTTTCTTTTTGATTTCGGTGTGTTCTTTTGTGTCATAAGTATGCTCCACAATCTGAATGTGTGCATCGATCTGCGGATTGACAATCCGGGGTTCGTATTCCTGTATCTGTCTTTTGAGACTTTTGATGAAAACGTTTTCCCAGACAGCGCTGGTAACGCCATTGTCGAATTCAAGATTCCAGACATCATTTCCATAATTTTCATCATATCTGTTTTCGCCTTTCTTGGTGGTGATCAGCAGCATAATGTTATGGGCAATGCTTTCTCCCATATCGCATGTATCGATACTTCCTCCCTCCGTCATTAAGGTAGACGGTACGAAAGGCATTCTGTAATTTGGTGTGTCCATAATTCTGCTTCTATATTACATCATAATTGTCATTTGCCAGAAGAGAATACCAAATTAATGATTTTTCACGAAATATAATATTGTAATATTCTAAAATTAATGAATATTTTAATGTGTAAAGATAAAAATAACACCTTGTTCGGGCGATTTTAATTATGTTGCTGGATATACTTAAGATCCATATGTAAAGTTTCGGGGCTTCAAACAAATTTTGAAGCCCCGAAACTGCTTTCATTAATATCCTGAAAATTATTTTTTAATAAACGGATAAACCGCATTATCAATCTTCAGAAGATAAGACCCTGGAGGAAGATGATGCACCCGAATAGCATTTTTATTTTTAAATGGTAATTTTTCAAAATACAGCAGTTTTCCCGAAAAATCAAGGATTTTTATTAACTTAACCTGATCTGTTTTTCCTTCAACAAAAATTTCATCATGTATCGGATTCGGATAGATCTTGAATTTGTTCTCCGATGAAATCGATTCTGATACGGAAAGTACTCCCAGATTCTGACAATAGTTAGAAGCATAAGAATCCCATTCATTATTGTTGAATACCGTATTCGGTTGGTTAATACCCGCTTTTCGGTATAAAGAAACATTTCCTAACACTGAGGAATTATTGGTAGAAGAAACACCCATTGCGTCAACCGTTGTAGACTTATACCTCAGCTCGAGATACTGGCTTCCGGAAAACGTCATTTGGGGAGCTGCAGTTACAAATTTTGCCTGATTGATCGTATAACATGAAAAGTTAGCATCGGGATTTAATACCACAAAAGTTTCATTGTTTTGTACAATTCCTTCCAGTTCATGAGGGTCTGGAAAATAATAATTGGATCCGCTAGGAAACTGAATTGACAGCCTGTAATCGTTCAGATTTACCGCATGCCCAGTTCTGTTGGTGATTTCAAGACCTTTGTTGTTTGAGCTTCCTTCAAGGTACTTCGAAACAAAAAGATCTTTCGCATAAATATCTGATGCCAGCGTTGTGGTAGAAACCGTGTTGCTGTCGGGAGAAAGCAAATATCCATTGTCATAAGCTTTTACGGTAAATATATAAGTCGTAGAAGGTGTTAAATGATCTGCGGTGTATGTTGAGCCTTTCGTCGTCCCCACCAGATTTCCATCCTGATAAATTTTATAGCCAATGATATCGGTACTTGTACTTGGCGTCCAGCTTAAGGTAGAAAAATAAGCGCTGTTTTGTGTAACGGTTACATTCGTGGGACTTTGCGGTGCTATTGCGTCCGGATTCTGATTCCAGATGGCATTAACCCAGGAAGGATTGTCAATAAACGGATTTCTGTTCTTTTGTATAGCATATACCGCATTATTTCTGTCAATTTCCCGTTGAGAAACAGGGTCCTGCTGATGCCACTGCAGGAGCATTGTTATATAAGCCGGATCAAAAGCCCTTTCTTCGGTGCCATCCAGCGGGTTGGTATCAGAAGCCGGGTTGGCATTATTATTAAAATTAAAAGTTCCTAATTTTCCCTCGTATCGTACCGCGAAATAAAGAAGGCTTCTTGCCACATCTCCTTTAAACTCATCAATCGGTTCATAGACACGGCCAGTATATGCCATACCTGGAATGGCGCTTTTCCCGATTTTAGATGAATTGGTAAATGTGTAATAAATGGTGGAACCTGCAATTCCGTACGGATAATTACTTCTTAGCTGGTTGATTCTGGCATCTGTAGGAACTACATAAAATAAATCAGAATACATCGGGTAATTGCTGTAAAATGTACTCTGTGGCATCATGTGTTCCCTGTTCCAGCCCTGTCCTTCTGCACTGGCGCTTCCAATAATATTTGCTGTAGTATATTCGTAAGCATCCGGACCTGAAGGAATTTCGGAATAAATATCCATTAATATAGTGGTATTCGAAGCATTATGGTCGTAGTATCGGTCCAGATCCGTTTGGTTGTAATAATTGGTAAGATCTCCATAATGCCAGTTGATGTTCTTTTCGGAGATAATATCATGAAGCTTAGATTTTAAAGCGTATCCTGATAGCCCCGAAGTTCCGTCATAATATCCTGCCGGTGCCTGAGCTGCAGAATAAGATGTTATCAGAATAATAAGATGTAGAAATTTTTTCATGCCGTAAAAATTGGGTGGCTAAAATAGTAAATTAATCTCCTTAAAGTTCGGAAAATTTTATTAAAATATCACTAACCTTTAAAATATAAAAACCTGAAAATTAAAAATTTGCATTGAAAATGTAATGCCCGGAATAATTTTTTTGGGCGTTCCGTCAATTTAATTATCTTTGGGAATTAACTATTTATCTATATGAATACAGAGACTATTGACAACATTAAAATGATAGCGGAAACAGCAAAAGAGTTTGCTGAAAAGAATATTAGACCTAATATTATGGAGTGGGATGAAAGTCAGACGTTCCCAAAAGATTTGTTCCATGAGTTAGGAGAAATGGGGTTTATGGGAATTGTTATTCCTGAACAATATGGAGGTTCCGGTCTTGGTTATCACGAATATGTTACCATTCTGGATGAGATCTCTCAGGTTGATCCTTCTATCGGTCTCTCCGTAGCTGCACACAATTCACTTTGTACGAATCATATTTATGAATTCGGGAATGAAGAACAAAGAAATAAATGGCTTCCGCAGCTGGCATCAGGAAAGGTGATCGGTGCATGGGGACTTACTGAGCACAATACAGGCTCCGATTCAGGAGGAATGTCTACCACTGCAGTAAAAGATGGTGATGAATGGATTATCAGCGGTGCTAAAAACTTCATTACCCATGCGATTTCCGGTGATATCGCTGTAGTGATGACCAGAACGGGAGAAAAAGGAGCTAAAAATAATTCCACTGCCTTCGTACTTGAAAAAGGAATGCCGGGTTTCAGTTCCGGGAAAAAAGAAAATAAACTGGGAATGAGAGCTTCCGAAACAGCAGAACTTATCTTCGATAACGTTCGTGTACCGGATTCTCACCGATTGGGTGAAGTAGGAGAAGGTTTCAAACAGGCCATGAAAATCCTTGACGGAGGAAGAATTTCTATTGCGGCTTTAAGTTTGGGAACAGCAAGAGGAGCTTACAAAGCGGCTTTGAAGTATGCTAAAGAAAGACATCAGTTCGGAAAATCGATTTCGGAATTCCAGGCCATCAACTTTATGTTGGCAGATATGGCTACGGAAATTGATGCGGCAGAATTGCTGATCCAAAGAGCAGCTACTCTAAAAAATGCGAAACAGAAAATGACCAAAGAAGGTGCAATGGCAAAATTATATGCTTCCGAAGCATGTGTAAGAATTGCTAACAATGCAGTTCAGATTTTCGGAGGATATGGTTATACCAAAGACTTCCCTGCTGAAAAATTCTACAGAGATTCAAAACTTTGCACTATTGGTGAAGGGACTTCTGAAATCCAGAGACTGGTAATCGGAAGAGATATTACAAAATAAAAACATTTTTAAATAAATACAAATGATTAAACAGGCACTTTTAGGTGAATTCCTGCATGAGGCAGAGAACACAAGAAAACTTTTACAGGCAATTCCGGACAGCGCATTAGAATGGAAACCTTCTGAAAAAAACTGGACAACAGGTCAGCTGGCTTCTCACATCGCAGAAGTCTACAACTGGTATGACGGAACTTTTAACCTGGATGTCTTTGATATGGGGACTTATCAATATGATAAAGGAGATATTTCAAAAGCTCAGAATATTGTAGAAAAGTTTGAAGAAAATGTGGCCCGAGCTCATGAAGCACTAACCAATTGGGACGAAAGTACTGCAATGAATGAATGGAGAATGGAAATGAATGGAAATGTAATCTTTCCTCCTATGCCGAAAATTCAGGTGATCCGCGGGTTTTTGTTTAATCATTTATACCACCACAGAGGCGAGCTGGTAGTTTATTTAAGATCTACGGGAAATAAGGTTCCCGGAATGTACGGTCCGACTGCTGACGACAATGCATTTTAAAAATTAGAATTATATCATTAAAAAGTGAATAGTACACGTATTTTGCGTGTACTATTTTCTTTTTATGAGAAAATGTAAAAATTGAAATATTTAATGTATTGCATAATTATTTAAACTAAATATCTAAAAATTTCTTAAAAAATTTTGTTTTTCGTAATCATATTTTTATTAGATTTGGTATTCCACAATCAAATAGAATTTATATGAAAAAACAACTATCGTTGTTGGGAATGCTCTTTTTATCAGGCATTTCCTTCGCGCAGACCGATCGTCTCTGGTCTTCAGGTTCAGGAAAAGTAACTTCCGATATTTTCGAAAACAAAAACAGTATCAACAATCCTAAAATTTACAGTCTTGATATTAACGGATTGAAAAATGCACTCGCAAAAGCTCCCAAGAGAATTGCAGCGGGAGAAAAATCAGAAGTCATCATCTCTTTTCCAAACGCTGAAGGAAAAATGGAAAATTTCAAAGTCCGTGAAAATTCCAATTTTGATCCTCAGCTCGCTGCAAAATATCCGGATATAAAATCCTATGTCGGCGAAGGCCTTGAAAATCCATCTTCAACTGTTTATTTTAGTATTTCACCTTTAGGGCTTTCATCCATGGAAATTTATGGTGACAAATCTGCAGTTTTCATTGAACCATACACCAAAGACCTTTCTACTTATATTGTTTATAAAAAATCTGACAAAAAAGATAATCTGAACGCATTTGAGTGTACCGTATTGGACGTAGCCCAAAAAGGTGCTTCTACAAGCGATGTTATGGCAAGACCTAATGCAGATGATGCCAAGTTAAGAACGTTCAGGCTTGCATTGTCTTGTACGGGAGAATATACGGCTTATTTCGGAGGCACCAAAGCCAATGCTTTAGCTGCAATGAATAACACAATGACTCGTGTAAACGGCGTTTTCGAAAAAGATTTTTCGGCAAGAATGGTATTAATTGCCAACAATGACGCAGTAATTTATACCAGTGCATCATCAGATCCCTACTCTGCTGCCGCACAGATGAACAACTGGAATTCTCAGCTACAGTCGACGTTAACATCAGTTATTGGCGAAGCTAATTATGACATTGGTCACCTGTTCGGAGCGTCCGGAGGTGGAGGAAATGCAGGGTGCATTGGCTGTGTATGTACCAACGGATCCAAAGGAAGCGGATATACTTCTCCGGTAGACGGAATCCCTTCAGGAGATAATTTTGATATTGATTATGTAGCCCACGAAATGGGACATCAGTTCGGCGGAAACCATACCTTCTCCATGAGCAATGAAGGCACTGGCGCCAATATGGAACCGGGATCAGGATCAACAATTATGGGATATGCAGGAATTACCAGCCAGGATATTCAGCCTCATTCCGATGCTTTCTTCCATGCGATCAGCATTCAGCAAATTACCAATAATATTAAAGCAAAAACATGTCCTGTAAGCACCAATACCGGGAATTCAATTCCGACAGCCAATGCAGGGTTAGATTATACCATTCCTAAAGGCACACCGTTTATGTTAACGGGAACCGGAACGGATGCCAACGGAGATTCGTTAACCTATATCTGGGAACAGATGGATAATGCTTCTTCTTCCCAGACTGGTGCAAGTTCGGCAGCAAGTGCTACCAAAGCTTCAGGACCTACTTTCAGATCCTTTACTCCAACCGTTTCGCCAGTAAGATATTTTCCAAGAATGGCTTCTGTATTAGCCGGAGCAACAACTACAGCAGGTTCTGAAATTACGGTGGAAGCTTTGTCTAATGTAGCTAGAACGTATAATTTCAGATTTACCGTTCGCGACAACAGAGCCGGTGGTTCAGGGAACAATTCTGATGATGCGGTAATTACGGTAAACGGAACCGCAGGTCCTTTCAGTGTAAGCTCACAAAATTCAGCAACAACATACACAGGAGGAACTTCTCAAACGGTGACCTGGAACGTAGCGGGAACAACGGCAAATGGCGTAAATGCAGCGAATGTTGATATTCTTTGGTCTACGGACAGCGGAAATACATGGACTACCCTGTTGGCAGGAACTCCAAATGACGGTTCTCAGGCAGTAACGATTCCTAATTCATCTACCACAACGGGAAGAATTATGGTAAAAGGATCCAATCATATTTTCTTTGATGTTAACAATGCCAATATCACAGTAAATGCCGGATCAGGAACAACAGATACTACGGCTCCGACAGCTCCTACCCTTTCTGCCTCAGGAACCACTTCTACAAGCACCAATTTATCATGGTCAGGAGCAACGGATAATGTTGCGGTAACAGGTTATGATGTTTACCAGGGAGCTTCTTTAATCGGTTCTACGGCCTCTACATCGTATACTGTAACAAGTCTTAGCCCTTCTACAACATATACTTTCTCTGTAAGAGCAAAAGATGCGGCTGGAAATGTTTCATCTTCAAGCAACTCGGTAAGCGTAACCACATTGGCAGGAAGTACGGTTTCCTATTGTTCGGCATCTGCAAATAATACCGCAGATGAAAGAATCGGAAATGTGAAATTCGGAACGATTAATAATACTTCTACAGGAACTGCAGGATACGAAAACTTTACATCAGTCTCTACCAATGTTACGAGAGGAACAGCGTATGCAATTTCGGTAACTCCTGTTTGGACGTCGACGGTTTACAGTGAAGCGTATGCAGTATATATCGACTACAACGGAGACGGAGATTTCACAGACAGCGGCGAACTGGCGTGGAGCAAAACAGGTTCTACAACAAGTCCGGCAACAGGTTCTATTACGATTCCGTCTACAGCAACTCTAGGAAATACCAGAATGAGAGTCATGATGCAGTACAGCTCGGTTCCTTCATCTTCATGCGGAACATATACCTACGGACAGGTGGAAGATTATACCTTAAATATTGTTTCATCCGGAAGAGGTGAAGTCGGTACTAAAGATCTTATGACAGATATTAAACTGTATCCAAACCCGGTAAAAGACATTTTATATATCTCAAATACGACGGCAGAAGATTATAAAATCTTCGATATGGGTGGAAAACTAATCAACGCTGGAAAACTCGAAAGAGGTTCTGTAAATGTAAGCAGCCTTATCAAAGGAGCTTATATGATTCAGATCGGAGAAACCTCCAAGAGATTCATCAAAAACTAATAACTGATTCAAATTAATATTGAGGAAAAGGCTGTCCGGAAACGGGCAGTCTTTTTTTAGTATTAAGAAATTGAGCCCCTTTAACTGAAATCTTAATTAAAATCAATTTATCGATTTAATTTATAAATTATTAATCTTAAAAACCCATTGTGCATTTTGATTCATTTTCGTCACTTCGAGTAGATTTTTGAAAAAAATCGTATCGAGAAGTTTATGGTTTTGAAAATAGATTCCATTCTCGATACATTTTTTCTCCACTTTGTTGCGAAAAAACACTCGAAGTGACGAAGCCGCTATTAAAATTTTTCAAAATATACAATGGATTCTTAAAATACTAGAATTTGAACACACTTTAAACCTTAAATGTTAAGGTGCATTGATGATCGGTTTAAGTCTTTTTACGTTCTGATTAGTTGTTTTTAGATTCTGATTAGATCCTTGGGCTAAAATTTTAAGTCTTTCGGGTAATATTTTAGATAATCTGACAAAAATTTTAGCCATTTTCATTAAACTTTTACGAAAAATAACATCAGACAGTTGTATTGACTGTCTGTTTTTTTAAATAATTATAAAACTTATTATATTCAAAATTCAGAATTTAAAATTCAAGACTGAGAACTAATCATTTTTATTTAATTGTAAAAACTCAACTCATCAATCCTGATTTCTGAAAGCTAATTTTTATATTTGCCTAAATAAAAAATATTCATGGATAAAATTGACAGTCTGAACCAGGTAGCAGAATTCCACACAACTTTTAAAGCCCCTATTTTAGATACTCCGCAGATTCCTTCGCCGGAAAGATGCAACCTAAGGGTTGAACTTTTACAGGAAGAACTGAACGAATTGAAACAGGCTATTGCAGATAATAATATCATAGAAATTGCTGATGCTTTGTGTGATTTACAATATGTATTAAGTGGTGCGGTTCTGGAATTCGGACTTGGCAGTAAATTTGTAGAACTGTTCAACGAAGTACAGCGATCCAACATGTCGAAGGCTTGTGACAATGAAGAGCAGGCACAGGAAACTGTAGAATTCTACAAAGAAAAAGAGGTAGAATCATTTTTTGAAAAATCAGGTGAAAAATATAATGTGTACAGGAAAGCAGATCATAAAGTCCTGAAAAACAAATATTATTCTCCTGCCGATCTGAAGACAATTATTGAAAAATAGAATGAAAAAAATTATTAAAAGTACCCTCATGGCTTCTACTCTGTTCCTGGCCGTTCAGCAGCTTGATGCACAGAAAGTTGTTGTAGGCCGTGAAGTGGAAACAACAAATGACGGCAAAATGCTGCTGGGAAATCAGCTGAAAGCAAAGTTCCTGGAAGCTCCTTATTCTGACTGGTATGTAAAAGAGCACGACGAATATGCCCTTGATCAGAAAGCCATCAGTGAGCTTAAAAAGGCTAAGATCAACTCTTACACTATGGTAGTTTTTATGGGAACATGGTGTGAAGACAGCCACCGGGATTTTCCGCGCCTCATGAAAATCCTCGAGGAAGTAAAATACCCTGAAAGCAAACTTACCATTATTGCCGTAAACCGTAAAAAAGAATCGCCTACCGGAGATGAAGCACGGTATAATGTCCAGAAAGTCCCTACGATTATTGTAGAACGATACGGTAAGGAAATCGGCAGAATTATAGAAATGCCGACAACGGGATATATTGAAAGAGACCTTGTGGAGATCTTAAAGAAAGATGACCAATCCGTAATCAAAGAAATTTTTAATAAATAAATCTTGAGAAACCTAAGAATAATACTACCGTTTCTGGCAGGAGTCATTGTAATGATGATCCTGTTCTTCAGTTTCAGATCCTGTTTAAATCCCGCTGAGAAAACTGAAAAATCAGATTATTATATTCTGACCAATCAGATCTCAAAGATGAATAAAATGGTGGTTCTGGAACAGAATACTTCCTCTATGCAGAAAACCAAAATGGGCTACGAATTCTTCGGAAAAGAAGTATCCAGCAACAGTATTATTACCTATACCAAAACCAATGCGCAGGTTTCCTATGATCTTAATAAAATGAAAATGGAAGTAGATTCCATTAATAAAAAACTGATCATCACAGCATTGCCCGAACCCGAAATTAGAATTACCCCAAGTGTGGAAATCCAGTCGCTGGATGATTCTTTCTTCAACAGGATTTCTGAAAAAGACATTAAGAATGTTACGCAAAAAGCTAAAACCACAGCTATAAATTCTATCGATCAGAACAGGCTGAAAGGTGAAGGCAAAGAGCAGCTCATGGAAAATCTCAATACGATTTTCGTTTTGGCAAAGGCTTTGAATTATAAGATAGAAGACCAGACAGGAAAACTGGGTATTCTAAAACTGTAAAATTTAAAGCAATGGACTCAGAAGAAAACAAAAAACAGGAATCTGCAAACACCGCAGAAACAAAAAAGCAAAATGAGGATTTCCAGAATATCCCTGCCGCATCAAAGAAAACCAACCCTTCTGATGTAGATAAGGAAGACGTTCAGAAATCGTCAAAAAACAACAAATCCGGAAAAACGGATAATATCAGAGGATAAAATAAAAAGGTTCTGCTTCTCACAAGCAGAACCTTTTTTAGAAAAAAAATATACAAATAAAAATCAAACCGTATAAAAATTCGCTCCGCCTTTTGAATTTATGGACTGTTAACTATTTTATCTAATTTTCAGCGAAGCGAAATTATTTTTTTATCAGACAATCGTAGATTTTCCGATTTTTACATTCTCAAAATTATAATAAGACTTTTCGGAATATTTAATGTAATCGGCAATAAAGCTTCCCACTTCACTTGTGGAATAATGCTGTTCGGTATTCAGATCTACCGTTACATACTTATTTTCAATGGCATATTCTACAGACTGTCTTAGTTTTTCCGCCGCCTGGTTGAGTCCGAGATAATCCAGCATCATCGCTGTACTTAAAACAGACGCCACAGGATTGGCAATTCCTTTTCCTTTTGCCTGAGGATAAGATCCATGAATTGGTTCAAATAAAGCATTTTCATTTCCGATGGAAGCCGAAGGAAGAAGACCGATAGACCCTCCGATCACGCTCGCTTCATCCGAAATAATATCCCCGAACATATTTTCGGTTACAATAACATCAAACTGTTTCGGGTTTAAAATCAACTGCATTGCTGCATTATCCACGAACATAAAATCGAGTTCCACATCCGGATACTCCGGTGCAATTTCCTTGAAGACTTTTCTCCATAATCTGGAAGTATCTAAAACATTAGCTTTGTCAATCAGGGTTAATTTTTTCCTGCGTTTTTGCGCTTCCTGAAAAGCCATATGAACGATCGGTGCAATTTCATCACGGTTGTATTTGCAAACATCATAAGCGTAACCAGCTTCATCATCGGTAAATTTTTCACCGAAATATATTCCGCTCACCAGCTCCCGGAAAATCTGGATATCGGCACCTTCAATAATTTCTTTTTTCAGAGGGCTTTTGTCAATCAGTGAAGAATATGTTTTTAAAGGACGGATGTTGGCAAAAAGTCCGAGCTCCTTTCGCAGTTTAAGTAAACCTTGTTCCGGGCGAACTTTTGCATCGGGATTATGATCAAAAGAAGGATCTCCGATGGCTCCGAAAAGCACTGCGTCAGATTCTTTACAAATCTGCAGCGTTTCATCCGGCAGAGGATTTCCTGTCTTGAAAATCGCTTCTGCGCCCATTAATCCGTAGGTGAATTCGAAAGTATAATTAAAAACTTCGCCAATTGCATTCAGGATTTTAGTGCTTTCGTTTACTACTTCCGGACCGATTCCGTCTCCCGGAAGAACGGCAATGTTAAAACTTGTTTTCATAGATTCTTTGCGTTTTTAATTCAAACTCTTCAATAGCCTGTTTCCTGCTGATCAGAAAGTCAATATCATCATACCCGTTCATCAGGCAGATTTTTTTATAAGAATCAATTTCAAAATATTCGGAGTTGCCTTCGAAGCTAATGGTCTGGCTTTCCACGTCAACCTTGATCTCTTTTTCAGGATTTTCAGTAATGCCGTTTAGAATTTCATGTAGAAAATTTTCGGAAACTTTTACCGGAAGCAAACCGTTATTTAAAGCATTTCCTTTAAAAATATCGGCAAAAAAGCTGGAAACAACAACCTTAAAACCATAATCCGTCAACGCCCATGCGGCGTGCTCCCGACTGCTCCCACAACCGAAATTATTTCCCGCCACCAGAATTTCACCTGAGTATTTTGAATTATTTAATACAAAATCGGGATTCGGTTCATTTGTATGAACATTATACCTCCAGTCCCGGAAAAGATTTTCACCGAACCCTTTTTTATCAATGCTTTTTAAAAACCGCGCCGGAATAATCTGGTCGGTATCTATATTTTCTGCCGGCAAAGGGATTGCCCGGGATTGTATCATGACTAATTTTTGCATTCTGTGCTAAATCAATTATAGTTGTAGTTATTTAATTTAATTTTCAGGAGCTTAATCCCGCTATCCACTCATACTCCTCGCTCCTAATCTTCCCGCCTTCTCCAATGCTAAATCCTTATATTCCAGCATTTCTCCAGCTCTTGCTCCGGGGTAACCGTTGCTATCGGGGCTAAAAGAGTGAATGGTTAATTTCAATTTGTGAATCAATAGTCAATTTCTAAATTCATTATTGACCATTCACTTACTAAGTTTGTTTAAACTAATTTTAAATTTAACCGCAAAAGATACAACAGACTTTATTGGATTTATTTAAAGTATTTCGAAAGTCTGCAAAGAGAAAAAATCTTTGATTTTTTAACTTTTTGTTCTTTTTCCCATTTAAGTATTAAACTTAAAAAACTAAAGTGTTTTAATCTTTTGCATCTTTTGTGGTAAAAAGCTTAGACAAGTTTTAAGTAAAATACATCTCCATCAGTTTTCAAAAGCCGAAATTTTTCCTTCCACAGCAACCTTAGCAGCCATTAATGGACTTGCCAGAATCGTTCTCGCACCCTGTCCCTGTCTTCCCTCAAAATTCCTGTTGGAAGTCGAAACACAATATTCACCTTCCGGAATTTTATCATCATTCATCGCTAGACATGCGGAACATCCCGGCTGTCTGATCTGGAAGCCTGCTTTCGCAAAAATTTGGTCAAGGCCTTCTTCATATATTTGTTTGGCTACCTGCTGAGAGCCAGGAACAATCAATGCATGAACATGCTCCGATTTTCTTTTTCCTTTAATATAGTTGGCCGCAGAGCGGAAATCTTCAATCCTTGCATTGGTGCAGCTTCCGATGAAGACATAGTTAACTTTAATATCAGAAAGAGCCTGTCCTGCCTTTAATCCCATATATTTCAAAGCCTTTTCTTCAGAATCATTTTGCGGATTCGGAATATTCTGGCTGATGGAAATTCCCATTCCGGGATTTGTACCGTACGTTACCATCGGATAAATGTCGGAGGCATCAAAGGCAAATTCAGCGTCAAAAACAGCTCCTTCATCCGACTTCAGTGTTTTCCAGTATTCCATCCTCTCTTCCCATTCTTCTCCCTCCGGCGCAAATTTTCTTCCTTTTACATAGTTGAAAGTGGTTTCGTCAGGAGCAATCATTCCTCCGCGGGCGCCCATTTCGATGCTCATATTGCAGACGGTCATTCTGCCTTCCATCGACATTTCTTCAAATACATTTCCGGCATATTCACAGAAATATCCCGTTCCGCCATCGGTCCCGACTTTTGAAATGATGTAAAGAATTACATCTTTTGGCTGAACGTTTTTATTTAATTTGCCATTTACGGTAATCCTCATGGATTTAGGTTTATTCAGTAATAAACACTGACTTGCAAAAACCTGAGCCACCTGGCTGGTTCCGATCCCAAAAGCGATCGATCCGAAAGCACCGTGCGTAGAAGTATGGCTGTCACCGCAAACGATGCTCATTCCCGGTTGGGTAATCCCCAGTTCCGGAGCAATAATATGAACAATTCCCTGGTAAGGATGTCCCAAACCGTATAATTCAATGTTATTTTTGTTGCAGTTTTCCGTTAATTGCTGAACCTGGTTTCTGGAAGATTCATCCCGTATCGGCTTATCCTGATCCCATGTCGGAACATTGTGATCTGCAGTCGCTACAATCTGTTTCGGCCTGAAAACTTCAAGGTTCCTGGATTCCAGTTCTGCAAAAGCCTGCGGGCTTGTCACTTCATGGATCAAATGTTTATCGATATATATAATCTGAGGCCCGTCGGGAATGGTTTCCACCACATGGGCATCCCAAACTTTGTCAAAAAGTGTTTTCTTACTGTTCATTGTCTTGTTTAATTGAAAACCAATTCCTTATCCTATTTTTCTTGTTACCCTCTCAATGATAGCGCTTAAGTCATCATTATTAACTTCTTTTTTACGGTCAGCCACTTTGAGGAATTCCTGATATAAAAAATCAAGCTCATTTTTAGTGACATCAAAACCTATGTTTTTGAAACGGTAAGCCAACGCCGAACGCCCGCTTCTAGCGGTAAGCACAATGGTTGAAGTATTTACCCCTACTTCCGCAGGATCAATAATTTCGTAGGTTTCCCTGTTTTTGATCACACCGTCCTGATGAATTCCTGAGCTATGGGCAAATGCATTCGCTCCCACAATGGCTTTGTTGGGCTGTACCGGCATTCCCATCAGATCAGACACCAAAACACTCATGTAATTGAGCATTTTGGAGTTGACCTCTGTGTATAATTTTAAATTTTTATGTTGTTTCAAAATCATAACAACTTCTTCCAAAGCTGTATTGCCCGCTCTTTCGCCGAGTCCATTGATGGTACATTCGATCTGTCTCGCTCCGTTAATCACACCCGAAATTGAATTTGCAGTCGCGAGTCCAAGGTCGTTGTGGCAGTGGCAAGACAACACTGCTTTTTCAATACCGTTTACATTTTCTTTCAGGTATTTTATCTTTTCCCCATATTCTTCGGGAAGGCAATATCCTGTTGTATCCGGAATGTTGAGCACTGTAGCTCCTGCCTTAATGGCTTCTTCACAGACTTTTGCAAGATAATCGTTATCGGTTCTTCCGGCATCTTCGGCGTAAAATTCTACGTCTTCTACAAAACTTTTGGCGTATTTTACTGCCTGTACCGCTCTCTCAATAATATCTTCCCTGTTGGAATTGAATTTATATTTAATATGTGAATCCGAAGTTCCTATTCCTGTATGAATTCGTGGTCTTTTGGCAAACTTCAGTGCTTCAGCAGCTACCTCAATGTCTTTCTGGTTGGCTCTTGTCAGTCCGCACACTTTTGCATTTTTTACCAGCTTTGAAATTTCAGAAACCGAATGAAAATCTCCCGGACTGGAAATGGGAAATCCTGCTTCAATAATATCAACCCCAAGTTCGTCAAGCTTTTCCGCAATAGCCAGCTTCTGTTCCGTATTCAGTTTACAGCCGGGAACCTGCTCGCCGTCGCGCAGTGTGGTATCAAAAATTTCAACTTTTTCGGAATTCATAATGAAGTATTTTACTTAATTTTGATTCAAAACTAAAAAGATGAAACGTTTATTCATTTCTGGTTTTAATAAAAATTACAATATTCAAATTAGTGGAAATTGAATATAAAATTTTGTTTATCAGTATATTAAAATTTAAAAATTTACAATGGCAGAATTGCATAAAGATTTTTTATTTATCCTCATTAAGTCGCTTACGACTTCGGAAAAACGGCAATTCAGGCTGTATGTAAACCGTCTTGGGATCAATGTAGATGCAAAATTCCTGCTTCTTTTTTCTGAAATGGATAAGATGAGAGAATATGATGAAAGCATTATTATTCAGAAAAAAATTTCAACCAAACAACAGTTATCCAATCTGAAGGCACATCTTTACAAACAGATTCTGGTAAGCCTGAGGATGAATCCGAGTCATCAGAATTACAGGATTCAGCTGCGTGAACAACTGGACTTTGCCAATATTCTGTATCAAAAAGGCCTGTATAAACAGGCTTTGAAAATTTTAGATAAGACAAAACAGACCGCTTTGGAGCTTGACGAAAAAACCATTGCTTCTGAAATTATCGATCTTGAAAAAGTAATTGAATCCCAGTTTATTACAAGAAGTATAGAAGGCCGTGCCGAAGAGCTGATCAGACAGTCTACTGAAATCAGCGAGCAGAATCATTATGCCACGGAACTTTCTAACCTTTCCCTGAAGCTCTACAGCGAAATGCTGACGCACGGTTACGTAAAAACGGATGAAGAGCGTGCTGAAATCATGAAAATTTTTGATGCACAAATTCAAAAAATAACATTTGAAAAATTAAATTTTACGGAAAAGCTGTGGTATTTTAAGGCTCACGTCTGGAAAAACCAACTGCTCCAGGAATATAAATACACATTGAAATATGCCTTTCTCTGGGTAGATCTTTTCCACAACAATCCTGAGATGATCATGAGCCATCCTGTATGGTATATTAAAGGGAATACGTATCTCCTGAAAATTCTTTTTCTGTACGGGAATATTGATATTCTCGAAGATCGTTTTAAGCAATTTAATGAAGTTGTTTATTCTTCAAGCTTTTCTCAAAATGAAAACCTGCAATCACTTATTTTTCTGACCCATTACAATACTTTAATGAACATCCACTTTGTAAAAGGGGAATTCTTTTCCGGAACCAAAACAGTTCCTGAAATTGAATTGAAAATGGAAAAACTCCGCGATAAAATTGATGAGCATCATTTCATGATTCTGTATCTTAAAATGGCAGCCATGTTTTTCGGAAGTAAAAAATTTAAAGAGTCGATAAAGTACGCTTTAAAAGTAATTGAGTCCAAAGGGAATGTACAGGAAGACCTGCTGTTTCATACAAGAATTCTGATTTTAATGGCAAAGTATGAGTCCGGAAACGATGAAGATTACGATGAATTTATAAAAGCGACTGTAAAGTTTACCAGAAAAATGAAAAAACCTGATGAATTCCATTTTGAAAGCATCGGTTTTTTTAAAAATCTGAATAACGAAACACCGGATCAGCAGACTGAATCATTTAAACAATTCGACCGTAAACTTGAGTTTTTTTCCCAGAATGAATATTACAGAAGATCACTGCTATACATTGATATTCACGGATGGGTACAGTCTAAAGTGAGAAATGTGGATGTTATTGAAATAATTAAAGGAAAAGTGAGGTACAAAAAAAGACAATAATTTTATATCCTCACTATATTCCCTGAAATAATATGAACCTGAAATAAATGACTTATTGATTCTTCAATTTCGAATTAATAAATTCAACACTGCTGTCTTCAAAAACATTCAGAAGTTCAGGAACAAAGTCTCCAAAAGTTTTATATTTGTTTCTGTTTGAGTGATAATCTTTTATTTTATCCTGCAATTGAGGTAAGAATATAAAATTATTTTTCAGATGATAATCTTCAAGCTTTTTTGCTCTTTCAAAATCTTTCTGAATTTTTGCGGTTTCAATTTCGCCAAGTCTTACAAGATGCTCCGCTACACAGGTTTGATAATCTCCATAGCCGCCTGTTTTAATCATAGCCTGTTTTAGTTCGGATTTTTCAAATAGATCTTTAAATTTCTGAAGTTTTTCAGGATGTTTGTAAACTTCCTTATTCACAAAAGAATGCCCGAATTCATGAATGCTTAAAAACCTTGCCTGGAATTGGTTATCATAGCCAAATTGGCCTGCTCTTTCAACTTTCACAAACGGACTCGCAATTTCGTAAATATTTTTTAAACCTGATTTCAAAGTGACATCAGCTCCTATTCCTCTTCCTTCATTATCAGAAATCGGCCACATCATTATTGGTGAAATAAGGATCGTGTAAGAATTAAATTTTTCGCCGTAAAACTGTTCCATAGCATCAGTAAAACCTGAAGGAATTTGCTTCATATATTCTTTCGCAGCAGCCTGGTAGAAACTTTTATTTTCATTAAAAAAAAGGCCGATTTTTTCCTGAGCATAAAATTTTGAAAGTTCAGAAAGATAATTTTTAATTAAAATTGTTACTTCATTATTTTGTTCACGCGTCAAACGGGAAAATTCAAACTTATATTCATTGATCCAGCCGTTTGACGGGAACTCTTCATGATACAGTAAGGATTTCATCAGAGCATCATTTCCCAAGCCGTATTTTTCTAAAAGTACATCGTTGAGTTCTGCTGTTGCAAATGCTATTTTTGAGTCTTTCAGATGCACGAATTTATCTATTGATTTCTTAACAATAGGCTGATATACTGAACATTCTTTAATTTTATACAGCTCAAAGTCCTTATTGTTCCTTCGGTGTTCAGCAGAAAGGATTTCCGCAAGAAAATAAGTCTCTATATTTGTGTTATAGTCTACTGAAAATTTCCTCATGTTTTTTTGAGAAAATGCTTGTATAAAAAATATAAATGCAAAAGCCAGAAATATTTTAGTATTAATTATTGGTCTAAATATCTGCGAATATAGCATATTAACTAAAAATTCCGTATTTTTGCATCTTAAAATTTCTTAGTAAACAATGATAAAAATTACACTTCCAGACAGTAGTGTCAAAGAATTCGAGGCGGGAGTTACTCCGCTAGATGTGGCAAAATCTATAAGCGAGGGATTGGCTAGAAACACCATTTCCGCAATTGTTAATGATAAACAAGTAGAGACGACCACGCCTATCACCACGGATTCTACGATACAGCTGCTTACCTGGAATGATGATCTTGGAAAGAAAGCGTTCTGGCATTCTTCTGCCCACCTTCTGGCGCAGGCGATCCTTGAATTTTATCCCAATGCTAAGTTAACCATCGGTCCTGCCATCGAAAGCGGATTCTACTATGATGTGGACTTCGGGGACGAAAGCTTATCTGAAAAAGACTTCGAGAAAATTGAGAAAAAAGTATTGGAAAATGCTAAAAAAGGCTCAACGTTTTCTTTATACCCTGTTTCTAAAGAAGAAGCATTAAAAGTATATGCAGATAATCCATATAAGGTAGAACTGATTTCTAATCTTAACGATGGTGAAATTACTTTCGTAACTCACGATGATTTCACAGATTTATGCCGTGGAGGGCATATTCCCAATACAAGTATTGTAAAAGCGGTAAAGATTTTAAATGCAGCCGGAGCATACTGGAGAGGAAATGAGAAAAATCCTCAGCTGACAAGAGTGTACGGTATTTCTTTTCCAAAACAGAAAGAATTAACAGAATATCTTGAAAGATTAGAAGAAGCTAAAAGAAGAGATCATAGAAAATTAGGTAAAGAACTGGGGATTTTTGCTTTCTCTGAAAAAGTTGGTGCAGGGTTGCCGCTTTGGCTGCCAAAAGGTACTGCTTTGAGAAGAAAACTGGAAAATTTCCTTTCTGCAGCTCAGAAAAAAGGAGGATATGAATTCGTAATGTCGCCACACATCGGGGCAAAAGAATTGTATGTAACTTCCGGACACTGGGATAAATATGGAGCCGATAGCTTCCAGCCGATTAAAACCCCAAATGAAGGTGAAGAATTCATGCTGAAGCCAATGAACTGTCCGCACCACTGTGAAATTTACAAAACTTCACAATGGAGCTACAGAGATTTGCCGAAAAGATATGCAGAATTCGGTACGGTTTACCGATATGAGCAATCAGGAGAACTTCACGGCTTGACAAGGGTTCGCGGATTTACTCAGGATGACGCTCACCTTTTCTGTACTCCGGATCAGTTGTTGGGAGAATTTGAAAAAGTTATTGATCTGGTATTATACGTTTTCAGATCATTAGGTTTTGAAGATTTTGTGACTCAGGTTTCATTGAGAGATCCTGATAACAGAGAAAAATATATCGGTTCTGATGAGAACTGGGAAAAAGCAGAAAATGCTATCATCACCGCAGCAAAAAACAAAGGTCTGAAAACTGTTGTTGAATACGGTGAAGCAGCTTTCTACGGTCCGAAACTGGATTTCATGGTTAAGGATGCTTTAGGAAGAAAGTGGCAGCTTGGAACAATCCAGGTTGATTATAACCTTCCGGAACGATTTGATCTTCACTATATCGGAAATGATAACGAGAAGCACAGACCGGTAATGATCCACAGAGCGCCTTTTGGTTCTATGGAACGTTTTATAGCCATTTTGCTTGAGAATACTGCAGGAGATTTTCCGCTTTGGCTGAGCCCGGATCAGTTTATTATCCTTCCGATCAGCGAAAAATATGCAGATTATGCTAAAAAAGTTTCAGAATTTTTAGAAAATCACGATATTAGCGGTCAAATTGACAACAGAAACGAAAAAACAGGGAAAAAGATCCGTGATGCGGAATTAAATAAAATCCCATTCATGCTTGTAGTAGGGGAAAATGAAGAGAAAGATGGCACAATTTCTGTAAGAAGACGTGGTGAAGGTGATCTGGGAGTAATGAATATGGAAGACTTCGTTTCTTACTTTAAGAAAGAATCTGCAATATAGACCGATCTGTTAAAGATGAGAATTAAATACTGTTTAATTTAAATTCTTTAATACAAATAAATAGAATTAACCAATAAAATTATAATACAATAGCACAAAGATTTAACAACAGGGGCCCACAGAGACGTCCGGTACAGGAGGACGCTCACTTGATCAACGATAAAATTCGTGTGAGAGAGCTTCGTTTAGTGGGCGATAACGTAGAGCCGGGAGTATATCCTACAGAAAAAGCAAGACAGATTGCTCAAGAGCAGGATCTTGATCTTGTCGTAATTTCTGATAAGGCTGAACCGTTTATTGCTAGAGTTTTGGACTATAAAAAGTTCTTATACGAGCAAAAGAAAAAACAGAAGGAACTTAAAGCCAAGCAGGTGAAAGTGGTAGTGAAAGAAATTCGTTTCGGACCTCAAACCGACGAACACGACTACGAGTTTAAGAAGAAGCATGCTGAAAAATTCCTTGAAGAAGGTTCAAAGTTAAAAACCTACGTATTTTTTAAAGGACGTTCCATTATCTTTAAGGACCAGGGAGAAATCCTGCTTTTAAAACTTGCCCAGGAACTGGAGCACGTTGGAAAAGTAGATCAGCTTCCTAAGCTTGAAGGAAAAAGAATGATTATGATGATGAGTCCTAAAAAACCGGCTAAATAATCGATAGCAGGGATCATCTGATCCGCAAAACATATCAACTATAAAACCGCTTCATTTATGGAGCGGTTTTGTTATTGAGTTTTAAATGCTTTCCCCTTATTCTTTTTCTTATTTTTCGTTATTTTGCATTTATTCTTAAAGAGATCAAGAAATTTATTTAATTCTATTCCATGAAAGCCGGATATTACTCCTTTTTTTTATTCATCCTGATTGTTTTTGCGCTGGGCTGTTATTACTACTACCCTTTTCTCTCTGATGACAGTTTAATTTCGCTTCGGTATGCACAGCGTTTCATTGAGGGTAAAGGACTTACCTGGAACGATGGACATCCTGTAGAAGGCTATTCCAACCTGCTGTGGATTCTGATGATTTCTTTGCTGGGAAAACTGGGAATGAATCTTATTCTGGCTGCCAAAATACTGGGAATCGTATGTTCCGTTGGTACGCTTGCTGTAATATATTCTTATTTTAAGAAAAAAAATATTAAAAAAGAATACGTTTTTCTGGCCGTATTTCTACTGGCTACAACCCCATGCTTTACAGTATGGGCCATTGGCGGACTGGAACAGCCTTTATACATTTTTCTGCTCACACTCACTTTAACTGAAGTTTCAAAAATTATTAACGATAAAAATAAAGGACGCATCTGTTTTCTGTCGTTATGGATGGGACTTTTGGCAATTACAAGACCGGATGGTTTTCTGTTCACTATTTTAACAACAATATTTTTAGCTTTTATTTTCAGAAAAAGCAGGAAAGATCTTATCAGAGTTTTTGTTTTCGCAGGAATTGTACCGGCTTTATTTCTATTGGGCCAGCTTCTTTTCAGATATGATTTTTATGGCGAATTGGTACCCAATACCGCATTGGTTAAGGTAAAAGTCACCTTACATCATGTTTTACGGGGTGGGTTTTATATTTTTAAAGCTTTCTTCGGAACGTTGGTACTGTCTTCTCTTGGACTCTACTTTTTGTTTTATCTCGTGTATAAGAAGAGGAATCTTTTCGGGTTTTATTTATTGTTGAATATGGTAGCCTGGACGACGTATGTCGTTCTGGTTGGCGGTGATATTTTCCCGGCCTTCCGTCATTATTATGTAGTGTTGATTTTATTGGTTTTTGCCATTATTTCAGGATTGAATGAAATGCAGTTCAGCTTTACATCGAAAAACTTTAAAGTTGGATTTATTGCTATACTGTTGATTAATCCATTTCTTCAGCTGTTGGTTCCTGATAATCATTATGCCATTGAAGAACGCTGGGAATTCCGTGGAATGACACTTGGGAATACTTTGAAAAAAACTTTTCCTGAAAATACTTTAATTGCGGTTACCGCTGCCGGTTGTATTCCTTATGCTTCTGAGCTTCCTACTGTTGATATGCTTGGATTAAACGATTACTACACACCGCGTCATCCTCCAAAAAATTTTGGAACCGGTATGCTTGCTCATGAATTAGGGGATGCAGATTATGTTCTCGGAAGAAATCCCGACATTATTATTTATCACATCGGTGCGGCTCCCCGTTTTAATGTCGGTGATCAAATGAAAATCATTCCAGCTTTTAATAATAATTATGTGGAAGTCTTTACCAGGCAAAGTAATGACGAGCATATTTTGTATTTTAATAAATATGGAAAAAGTACCGGTATTATAAAAAAGGGAAATGCGATGGTGATCCCTGCGTACCTTATGAATACTGCTTCAGGTGATGAAAGTGTTTTTAAAAACAAAAAGCTTCTGAAACATTTTCATAAAGGAAAGAAGTATACATTTTCCCTAAGAAATTCAAATGCTGAAAAGTGGACATTGAGCAAATCTTCATCCAGATTGTTTTCCTTGGAATCAGCCATCAGTTACGGAAAAAACACGATGACTCTTATTGTTGTCCCTGAACAGGAAATATTTTTAGAAAGTCTGGAATTGCAAAGGAAATATTAATAATTTTTTGTAATTTTGCACACTATTATTTCCGGAATTGCTGGGAAACCAAAACAGATATTGATAACAAAACAATAAAAAGCAGAACAATGCCAAAATTAAAAACGAAATCAGGTGCTAAGAAACGTTTTGCTCTTACCGGGTCTGGTAAGATCAAAAGAAAAAACGCTTACAAAAGCCACATCTTAACTAAAAAAGAAACAAAGCAGAAGAGAAATCTTACTACTACTTCTTACGTAGCTAAAGTGGATGAGAAAAGCGTTCAACGTCAATTAGCAATTAAGTAGTTTTTATAAATCTATATTCGGTTTATAAGAATTCAAAACAAATTCAACATTTTAACCCTGAAATGGAGCACCTAAGAGTAATGAAACAATTACCGCACATTTCAAAAAAACAATTTAAATTATGCCAAGATCAGTAAATTCGGTAGCTTCCAGAGCTAGAAGAAAGAAAATTTTTAAGCAAGCTAAAGGTTTTTTCGGAAGAAGAAAGAACGTTTGGACTGTAGCTAAAAACGCGGTAGAAAAAGCAATGCAATATGCTTACCGTGGTAGAAAAGAGAAGAAAAGAAACTTCAGAGCACTTTGGATCACTCGTATCAACGCAGGAGCCAGAGAGCACGGAATGTCTTACTCTCAATTTATGGGAGCTCTTAAAAAGAACAACATTGAGCTTAACAGAAAAGTTTTAGCAGATTTAGCAATGAATCACCCTGAAGCTTTCAAAGCAGTTGTAGATCAAGTAAAATAATGTAAAATTTTTGTTATCAATATAAATCCCGGGTTTTTTTGCCTGGGATTTTTTTATTATATACATTTGCTAATTATTAAATATGTAAAAATTTATCTAAGGGTGAAAAAACTAACTACTTTTCTGCTTATTTCTTTGGTTTCTTATAACCTCCAGGCTCAAAGTCTTATCCAGGCTTATAAAAACAGGGCAGACCAGGTTTCCCAGACCAATATTACCACAATTCTTCAGGAATTTGAAAATCTTGGAGTAAAAACTACCGGCTCAACTGCCAATACCAATGCCCTGAACTGGCTTAAAGCAAAATACCAGTCATATGGATACACGGCAAGTCAGATTACAGAAGACTCTTTCACTTACAATAGTACAAGCTCAAAGAATTTGGTGATTACAAAAACAGGAACACTTTATCCTAATATTTACGTCATCATCTGTGGACATTATGATACCATCACCGGAACAGGAGTAAGCGATAACGGAAGCGGAACATCCATTATCCTGGAAGCGGCGAGGATTTTAAAGGATATTCCTACGGACTATTCGATTAAATTTATCCATTTCTCAGGTGAAGAACAAGGTTTGGTGGGAAGTACACATTATGTGAATAATGTTGTTTTTCAAAATAATGTAAGACAGCTGAATATAAGAGTGGTATTTAATATCGACCAGGTTGGTGGTGAAATCGGCAATAACAACAACGCGATTAAATGCGAAAGCGACCAGTCCGGACAAACCGGAAATAATGCCCAGTCACTGGCTTTTACCCAACAACTGGCCAACTGTACTACATTATATTCTCCTCTACAAACTGTAATGTCTAATGCATACGCTTCGGATTATATGCCTTTTGAAGGTAAAGGAGACATTATTACCGGGTTTTATGAAAATGAAAGGAGTTATAACGAACATACGGTAAATGATACTTTTGCAAATGTAGACCCAGTATATGTTTTTAATGTGGGGAAAGCGGCTGTGGGAGCATTACAGCATTTTGCAACGGCTTCCACAAGTTTGCTGGCTACTGAAGAACAAGCTTTAAATAAGCTCGAAACGGTAAAAGTGTACCCGAATCCTGCAAAAGACATCCTGAACATTGAGCTTCCAAAAGATATCAAAAATTTTAATCTTGAAATTACGGATATGAACGGCAGACTGATAATAAGTAAGGAAAATGAAACAAAAATAAATGTTTCAGGATTGGCAAACGGAGCCTATTTAGCGACCATAACAACCAAAGACAGCAAAGCGGTCAGAAAAATAATTATCGGAAAATAATTTTTCAGCAATATGAATTAATCCTGAGTCAAAGCTCAGGATTTTTTATTGACAAATGAAGTCGTACTATTTGTTTATTGTTTTGAACGGCATCGACCATGTGTGACATAGGATTTTCCATTGTGCGTTTTCTAAATGCCATGTAATTGCGTATGTTCCTTGCCCTAAAATTTTTTGACTTGAAATTTCTACATCTTTGAAAATTCCATATTCAAAAGCTAACGTTTCAGAAATCATCAATTCTTCCGGTTCAAAAATTACATCTACTTTTCCCAAACCTCCTTTCATAAAATCAAGAATATTGACATTTCCCTTAACAGCAGCTTTATTAGGAGGAAAAATCAACGCTTTGTCTGTATAAATATTTTTGAAATTTTCCGACTCTGAATTTCTCCAGTTTTCTGTCCAGATCTGCATTGTTGGATTTTCCATTTCTTAATCTTTATTCTGAACGTAAATAAATCCGGCATCAGTCCCACCACCGTTCAAAGCAGCAGCAATATTTAAGTGCGCCATTGCTTCCAAATGTCGTGCGTTTTTAATTCCGTCTACAATAAAACCATTGAAACCTGCATCATCAGCCAATTTCTTCACTACAGTTGCAGCTTCCACATTATCAGAAGCAATAAAAGCAGTTAATTTTTGTCCGTTAAACTGTTTATTTATTTTCATTGAATCTGCAAAAATGGTATTGAATGCTTTTACTACTTTACTTTCAGGCAGCAAGCGTGCTGTTTGCTCTCCTCCGCTATCTTCGCCTAAAAATACGGGAGACCAGTCTGAAATGTTGATAGCATTGGTAATATCAACCACGATTTTATCTTTCAGGTTTTCCTTATTTTCTTTTAAAACTTCTTTCATTGCAGAGAAAGGGATGGCAAAACAGACCACTTCACCAAAAGAAATTGCCTCTGTCACTGATAGCTGTTCATTTTGAGGATGATGTGTTCCGAATCGTACTGAATGGCCTGCATTCGTAAATAAATTCCCAAGATTGGATGCTACATTTCCGGCACCAATAAAACTTATATTCATGAGCTTTATGTATTAAAAATTAAGTTGCAAACTTAGTTTTGTATCGTTACTTTTGCAAGTAGTTACCTAATTGTATGGTAGTTACCAAAAAGTAAGTTCAAAATGATGAGAAAAGAAAGTTCTGTAAATCTGGAAAACGAAAAGGCTTTGGAAGCTGCATGTCCTTTTATATTTGCATTATCATTAATGGGTAAACGCTGGAAACCCGCCATATTATGGAAAATGACGGAAGGAATTTACCGTTTTGGAGAAATGACAAGAGCAATCCCACAGATCAGCGAGAAAATGCTGGCCCAACATTTAAGAGAACTGGAAAAAGATGGACTGATTACCAGAACCATTTATCCGGAAATGCCGCCCCGCGTTGAGTATGCATTAACAGAACTGGGATTATCGCTTCAACCCATTTTGAAACAACTGAACGATTGGGGAGAAAACACAAAGAAAATAAAAAGCACTGTATAAAAAGCCAGCCGAATTTTTTGCTGGCTTTTGATTTTATACGTCTTATCTGATTATACTACAGAGATAAAACTCCATAGAGCTTTCTTTTTTAACTTATACAATTTCATATACAATCATTAAACGTAAAGAAACCGTATCATTTTATTGACAAGCCGAGCAAAGATATTTTATTTAAAGCCGGATATAAAATAATTTTATCGGTTTCGGGACAGCAGAATTTCCTCAATATCTTTCAGCGTAAAATTTTTAGCTTTCAGTAAAATTAAAAAATGGTACAGTAAATCTGCCGCCTCATTTTTAAACAGATCATCCTTATTATCTTTTGCTTCAATCACAAGTTCTACCGCTTCCTCTCCTACTTTTTGAGCCATTTTATTAATTCCTCTCTGAAACAGTGAATAGGTGTAAGAACCTTCGGTTTTTTCGTCAATTCTTTGAGCTATCTTCTCTTCCAGTTCATACAGAAAACCTTTAGAATCTTTATCGCCAAAACAGCTGAAACTTCCGGTGTGGCAAACAACATTTGTCGGAATTGCTTTAACTAAAATCGTATCCTGATCGCAGTCAACAGCAATATTCTTCACTTTTAAAAAATTTCCGGACTCCTCGCCTTTTGTCCAGAGTCGGTTTTTGGAACGGCTGAAAAAAGTTACAATTCCTTCATTTTTAGTCTTTACGAAGGCTTCTTCGTTCATGTAACCCAACATTAAAACCTGCAAGGTTCTGTCGTCTTGGATGATTACAGGCACAAGGCCGTCTTTATTTTTATTGAAATCAATATTCATCGTACTGCAATTTTTTTAAATTTTAAATTATTTTTGAGATCCTGAATCTGTACTTCTCCGAAATGGAAAATACTGGCTGCCAAAGCTCCTGTTGCTTTTGTCTGATTAAAAACTGCTTCAAAATCTTCCATTTTTCCGGCACCTCCGGAAGCAATTACGGGAATATGTACGCTTTCGGAAATTAATTTTGTAATTCTAAGATCAAACCCATTTTTGGTACCATCGCCATCCATCGAAGTAAGAAGAATTTCTCCGGCTCCAAGCTGTTCAGATTTTATTGACCAGTCTAGTGTTTTCAGATCCGTAATTTCTCTTCCTCCTTTCACATGAACCCAGTCGGCACCGTTTATTAATTTAGTATCAATGGCAACTACGATACACTGGCTTCCAAATTCTCTCGCTAAATCAGAAATCAGCTTTGGATTTTTAACGGCCGAAGAATTGATACTAATCTTATCTGCTCCTGCTTCCAAGAGTCTTCTTACATCTTCCACTGTTGAAATTCCGCCGCCGACAGTAAAAGGAATACTTAATTCTGCTGCGATTTTCTTTACAAGTTCCGCAAATGTTTTACGCTCTTCTATGGTTGCCGTAATATCAAGGAAAACCAATTCGTCTGCTCCTTCTTTTTCATATCTTTTGGCAAGTTCTACAGGATCTCCGGCATTTCGCAATCCTTCAAAATTGATTCCTTTTACTGTAGTTCCGTCTTTGATATCCAGACAAGGAATGATTCTTTTTTTAAGCATTTTCAATAAAATTTTGGAGTTGCTGCAAACTGATTCTTCCCTCATAAATCGCTTTCCCGATAATGGTTCCGGAACAGCCTATTTTTTTCATCTGCTCAACATCTTCAATGCAGGAAATTCCTCCGCTTGCAATCAGCTGAACATTTGTTTTATCGATAATTTCGGTGTATAATTCATCCGAGGCGCCCTGAAGCATTCCGTCTTTGGAAATATCGGTGCATATCACATTTTTAATTCCTTTATTTTTATATTGAAGTATAAAATCCACAACATCAATTTGATTTTCTTCCAGCCAGCCTGAAGTTTTTATCTTTCTGTTGTCACAATCGGCACCGAGAATGATTTTTTCCGGACCATATTTTTCAATCAAATCAAAACAGAAATTAGGATCCTGAACCGCAATGCTTCCGATGGTGATCTGCTTTGCTCCCGAATTAAAAGCAATTTCAATATCTTCCAAAGTTTTCAAACCTCCTCCAAAATCAATTTCCAGGGAAGTTTCTTTCGCAATGGCTTCCAGAACTTTCTGGTTGACAACATGCTTAGATTTTGCACCGTCAAGATCTACCAGATGCAGGTATTTTATTCCAAAATTTTCAAATTCTTTGGCAACTTCAAGAGGATTTTCATTGTATATTTTTTTAGTACCATAATCTCCTTTTGACAGTCTCACACATTTTCCGTCAATGATGTCTATAGCAGGAATAATTTTCATTTTAAATTTTTAAAAAGTTTTGTAATAAACGGCTTCCCACATCTCCCGATTTTTCCGGGTGAAACTGCATGGCATAAAAGTTATTCTTTTGCAGTGAAGCACTGAATGGCAGAATGTAATTACAAACAGACGTTGTATTTTCAGATAATTCGCAGTAAAAACTGTGGACAAAATACACATCTCTCTTCTCTTCAATTGCTGAAAATATATCGGATCTAAAGTCTGAAATTGTGTTCCATCCCATGTGTGGAACAATATCTGTTGCAGGGAATTTTTTAACATTGATATCAAAAATTCCCATTCCGGACGTATTTCCTTCTTCGTTGTTTTTACACATCAGCTGCATTCCCAGGCAAATGCCTAAAACCGGCTGTTTCAATGTAGGAATTAACTGATCAAGACCTTTCTCCTTTAGTAATTTCATGGTGGAGGATGCTTCTCCCACTCCCGGAAAGATCACTTTGTCGGCATTTCTTATCAGGTCAAAATCATCGGTCACCACAGATTCTATGTTTAATCGATTCAATGAATTCTGCACAGAACTGACGTTTCCTCCGTTGTATTTGATGATGGCAATCATTATAAACTTCCTTTGGTTGATGGTAGATTAAAATTACGGTCTGTCTGTTTTACCGCCATTTTTATGGCTTTGGCAAAAGCTTTAAAAACAGATTCGATCTTGTGGTGTTCGTTCTCACCTTCTACTTTAATGTTAAGATTACATTTTGCGGAATCACTGAACGATTTGAAGAAATGATAAAACATTTCCGTAGGAACATCTCCAATTTTTTCACGCTTAAACTCAGCTTCCCAAACAATCCACGGTCTTCCTCCAAAGTCGATGGCAACTTGTGCCAGACAATCATCCATCGGAAGAAGAAATCCGTAACGTTCAATACCTTTTTTCTTTCCTAAAGCTTTTAAAAGAGCTTCTCCAAGCACAATTCCCGTGTCTTCTATCGTGTGGTGTTCATCGACTTGTAAGTCACCTTTTACTTCAATTTTTAAATCTAAATTGCCGTGCTTTGAAATCTGCTCGAGCATGTGATCAAAAAAATGCAATCCTGTTGATATTTCGGATGTTCCGTTTCCATCAAGGTTGACTTGAATTGCAATTTCTGTTTCATTGGTTTTTCTTGAAACTTTTGCTTTTCGAGGAATGCTGGTCAGAAACTGTGCAATTTCACTCCAGCTTACTGTGGTTAAATCAGCTTCCTCATTCGGAACTTTACTTATTAATATTGATTTTGCCCCTAAATTTTGAGCCAGCTTAACATCTGTAAGGCGGTCTCCGATGACAAATGAATTTTTCAGATCATAATCTCCGTAAATGTATTTTCCGAGCATTCCTATCCCCGGTTTTCTTGTGGGTAAATTTTGGTTTTCAAAGCTTTTATCAATTAGAATATCACTGAAAACAATTCCTTCGTTTTCAAATGCTTTTAACATTTTTTCCTGAGGTTTGATGAAATCTTCGTAAGGGAAATTATCTGTTCCCAGTCCATCCTGGTTGGTGACCATGACCAATTCGTAATCAAGTTCTTTTGCAATTTTTGAAAGATTCTGAAACACTCCGGGATAAAATTCCAGCTTTTCAAGAGAATCAATCTGAAAATCAATCGGGGGTTCTAAGATTAAGGTTCCGTCGCGGTCTATAAAGAGTACTTTTTTCATTTTTAATTTTCTTTTTAGTATCTTTTTTGCTAAACCTCACAGGTTTTTAAAACCTGTGAGGTTTCAGATTTAATTAAATACTTTTTAAGACGTTAATCAGCTTATTGTTTTCATCTCTTTTCCCAACATTGATTCTAATACAGTCCGGAATCTGCGGACTTCTCTTGCTGGTCAGAATTTCATTTTCAAGCAATTCCTGATACACTTTTTCAGCATTGTTAAATTCAATCAAAAAAAAATTCGCATCGGTAGGAAATACTCTTTTAACACATTCAACGTTAAGCAATTCATTTTTTAATCTTGAAATTTCACTTAAAGTATTTTTTATATTTTCTTCTATAATATTTTTATAATTAATTAATTGCATAATTTTACTTAAACTTAGTGAGTTAACATTATATGGTGCTTTTACAGTATTAATCAGACTTATGATTTCGTCTGAAGAGTAAGCGATACCTACTCTTGCTCCTGCCATTCCCCACGCTTTTGAAAAGGTCTGAAGAATGATTAGGTTTGGATATTTTTCAAGCAATTCAATGCAAGATTTCTGTTCTGAAAATTCAATATATGCTTCGTCTACCACCACAATACCATCAAAATTTTTAATAAAAAACTCAATGTCCCGAATAGAATTTCCGGAAGGATTGTTGGGTGAGCAAAGGAAGAAAACCTTGGGTTTTTCCTGTTCCGATATTTTTAAAAAAACATCTTTATTGATCTGGAAATTATTATCTAAATCCAATGCTATAACTTTGTTTTCATTAATAGAAGCATAAAATTTATACATCGCAAACGATGGGTTCATTATCATAACCGAATCTTTTTTCGGCTCACAGAAGATTTTTATGATAAGGTCGATAAGCTCATCACTTCCGTTTCCTACCCCAATCTGTTGTGTTAAAACATTTTTAAGCTCTGCCAGTTTATTTTTTAATTCTTTCTGCGTAGAATCAGGATAGCGGTTATATTCTCCAAACGGACTTTCATTCGCATCCAGAAAAACCGGATTTTCAAATTCATTCTGATCCCTGAAACTTATATAAGGCTGCAGTTCCAGAATATTTTTCCGTACTAAATTTTTGATATTAAATTCTTTCATTCTGTTCTTTTAATCTGATGCTTACGGCATTTTTGTGTGCGAATAATCCTTCTGCTTCTGCCATTACTTCAATGGTTTTTCCTAAATTTTTCAATCCCTTTTCCGACAGATTCTGAAAGGTAATTTTCTTCACAAAACTGTCGAGGGAAACACCGCTGTAATTTTTAGCAAAACCGTTTGTAGGAAGGGTGTGATTGGTTCCGCTGGCATAATCTCCGGCACTTTCACAGGAATAATTTCCCAGGAAAACAGAACCTGCATTCCGGATTTGCGGAATATATTTTTCAAAATTGTTTACGGCCAAAATCAAGTGCTCCGGCGCGTATAAATTGCTGAATTCCAAAGCTTCATCAATTGAATTCATTAAAATAAAATGGCTGTTTTTCAATGATTCAGCTGCCATTTCATTTCTAGGAAGTGCTTCAAGCTGTTTTTGGGTTTCCAAAATCGTTTCATTAAGAATTTTCTCACCTGTGGACAGGAAAATCACCTGACTGTCACTTCCATGTTCTGCCTGCGAAAGTAAATCTGCGGCACAGAATTCCGGAACTGCATTTTCATCAGCAATAACGAGAACTTCGCTCGGTCCGGCAGGCATATCGATGGCTACATTATAATTTTGGGCAAATTCTTTAGCGGCTACAACATATTGATTTCCCGGTCCGAAAATTTTATAAACATTCGGGATGCTTTCTGTTCCGAATGTCATTGCTGCAATTGCCTGAGCACCACCGGTCTTAAATATTTGCGTAATACCACAAAGATTAGCTGTATATAAAATGGCAGGATTTATATTTCCCATTTTATCGGGAGGTGTACAGAGAATAATTTCTTCACATCCTGCTAACTTAGCAGGAATGGCAAGCATTAAAACTGTAGAAAACAAAGGTGCTGTTCCTCCCGGAATATAAATACCTACTTTTTCGATTGCTCGGTTTTCCCGCCAGCAAACTACTCCGCTTGTTGTTTCAATCTTTTCAATGTCAGGAATCTGTGAAGCGTGAAATTTGGTAATGTTTAATTTCGCTTCCTGAATGGCTGTTTTCAGTTCTTCACTGATTAAATTTTCAGCAGTTTCAACTTTTTTTTCAGAAACTTTAATATCTTTTAATTCCGCAGAATCGAATTTTTCTGCAAAATTAATCAGCGCCTGATCTCCTTTTTTCTTCACTTCATCAAAAATTACCGCAACAATTTCGGCTAATTTCTCTCTTTTTATGGCAGGTCTTTTGACGAGTCCGGACCATGTTTCCTTTTGCGGATATCTATTCACTTTCATATTAAATCACCATTTTATCGATTGGAATTATTAAAATATCCTGGGCTCCTTTTTCTTTAAGTTCATCAATTACTTCCCAGAAACGTTCTTCATCGATTACCGAATGAATGCTGCTCCAGCCTTCTTCCGCCAATGGAATAACCGTAGGGCTTTTAAGAACCGGAAGTGTTTTGGAAATGGTTTCTATTTTTTCATTCGGAACATTCATCAGAATATATTTTGAATTTTTCGCTTTTAAAACGGCTTTGATCCTGAATATAAATTTTTCAAGAATTTTGGCTTTTTCTTCATCTAACTGAGCTGTTTTTGCCAGAACGGCTTCGGAAGAAAGAAGCGTTACCGTTTCTCTCAGTCCGTTTTTGAAAAGTGTGCTTCCGGAGCTTACAATATCACAGATTCCGTCGGCAAGACCAATGTTGGGGGCAATTTCTACCGAGCCTGAAATGATGTGAATATCGGCAGAAATATTATTTTCCTGAAGGAATTTTCTCAGCGTATTGGGGTATGATGTTGCAATTTTTTTACCCTGAAAATACTCAAGATCATTTGTTTCAACTTCCTTTGGAATGGCAAGAGAAAACCTGCATTTTGAGAATCCCAAAGGCTGTACGATGTCAATTTTTTTCTGTTTTTCTACTAAAAGGTTTTCTCCTACTATAGCAATATCTACGACGCCGTCTTCCAGATATTGGGGAATATCCGAATTCCTTAGGTACATGATTTCCATCGGAAAATTGTCTACGGAAACCTTTAGCTGGTCTTTGCCATTATTAACGAAAATGCCGCAGTCTTTAAGGAGCTGAAGAGATTCTTCGTAAAGCCTTCCGCTTTTTTGTATGGCTATTTTTAATTTACTCATTTCACTTTCTGGTTGTGTCTGAGTAACAAAATGGTAAATTGATATAAATTGCCCGGGAAGAATTTAGAACAAAAAAACCGCCTGTTTACTCAGACGGTTTTAATTATTTTGATTTTTAACATAGTCATATATCAATCAATTCCGTCTTAGCAGAGATGATGATGATAATGATGTACTGTTAAAAAATTCGGTTTCATTTGTTTGAATTGTATGGTGCAAATTTAAAGCAATAAATTTTACAAATGCAAATATTATTGTAAAATATTTTTATAAAAATTCATTAATTGGTTGGCAATAGGTTCGTCATTAAACTTCTGAACAAACCCGAAACCCTTTTCCGCACGGCGTTTCCTCTCGGATTCGTTTTGCCATAAAAATTTTATTTTTGCCTGAATATCAAGAGGGTTTTTAGGATCTATATAAACCGAATCCGGCCCGCCGGCTTCAGGAAGACAGCTTGTGTTGCTTGTTATAACAACTGTTTTAGAAAATAATGCTTCAATCACAGGAATTCCGAACCCTTCAAATAAACTCGGATAAATGAAGATATCTGCAAGTTTGTAGATCGCAGCCAATTCATCCATTGAAACATTTTCAAGAAAATAAGCTTTTATCTTATTCTCACGGACAAAACGTTCTACTTTTTTGAAATATTTTGTTTTTTTGCCGACTACCACCAATGGAATATCCGTATCTTTTAATGCTTTAACAACATTCAGGAGATTTTTGCGCTCTTCGATGGTTCCCACATTTAATACAAAACGCTCAGGGAGATCAAATTTTTCTTTTGTCTGCTGAATAAATTCTTCCGATTGCTGTTCTTTAAAAGCCTGATGGCAACCCTGATAAATTACTTCAATTTTGGATTCAGGAACCTTAAGAAACTGGATAATATCCTGTTTCGTTTGCTCGGAAATGGCGATGATTTTATCGGCAGTACCTGCTGCTTTTTTAAATTTCCAGAAATGAATCTTACGATCGAAAAAAGAATAATACTGCGGATATCGTACGAAAATAAGATCGTGAATAGTCACCGTTTTTTTAATGGGCTTTTTATCCCACTTTAAAGGAAGTTCGCCAGATAGTCCATGGAAAATATCTGCGCTTTGCTGCTGCGCATCTTTTCCCATTTTCAGCTGGCGCGATAGGTTTCCTTTTGTTGTTTTTACGAAATGAACGTTCGGTAAATTGAGGAGATCAGCCGCTCTTTCGGATTTATTTTTGTTTAATAAAATGTATTCGTTTTCGGGGAAATACGTTGCCAGAATTCTCACAAGATCTCTCGAATAGTTTCCTAATCCTGAAGTATTATGGAAAAAACGTTTTGCGTCAAAAGCTATTTTCATGAGGTGATCTGTTTTTGAAATTCCTGGAATGTTCCAAATGAGTAATTTTTACTTTTTAACCATGCTAGAAAGTCATCAAAACGCTTGACCATATCTTCTCCGGAATTTTTAACGGTAAATCCGGGTAATTTAAAAGCTTCTTCTTTGATATCTGCAAATTCCCAGGGATGAAAATAAATATTCAGATACTGATCTTTTTTAAGAACATCCGAAGCCAGTTTTTTGTAAAAAAACAAAGGGAAATTGTGAAAACTCAGCCAAAATAAAGGAATTCTGAAATTAGGCGAAACCGAAGCCGGAATCTGCATTACATTTCCTTCTTTGAAATAGGTTCTTGATACTTTGAGATTATTGTATCTTCCCGGAAGAAAGGTCGGATTAATGGATGAATTGTACGAATATCCTGCGTTTTCGACGGCGTTTTTACTTACCGGCATCATTCTCGGCATTCTCAATCCGGTCACTTTTGTACCGAATAATTCTTGCAGTTTTTCTTTAGACTGCTTCAGGTGCTCTTCTTTAAAATCCGAATGATACCAGGTATGAGAAGCCAGTTCGTGGCCTTCTTTAAGCAATCTTTCAATGAGATGCCTGCTGTTTTCAGCAAAAACAACGGTTGAAAAAAAAGTAGCTTTTGCATTATGTTTTTTTAGAATATCTAAGATTTTTTCCAGTCCGGACTGAGAGATGGAAATCTGTTTTCCGAAAGATATTTCACCTTTGTATTCCAATGGCATATCAAATTCTTCGATGTCAAAACTTAATAAAACCATGTTAAAAATTTTTGTTTTTGATGATATAATTGGGTCTGTGTTTTACCTGTTTAAATATTTTACCCAGATACATTCCGATAATTCCCAATATAATTAACTGCAGTCCGCCGAAAAAGACAATGGTCATAATCAGCGATGCCCAACCGGAAATTTCCGTTCCGGCAATGAAGGAATGAATGACATACGTTGCGTATCCTATCACCGAAAGTCCGGAAAATAGGAATCCAAGATACGCGGCAATATAAAGCGGTTTTACACTAAATGCCGTAATTCCCGTAAAGGCAAAAGTCACCATCTTTTTAAGATTGTAACTGCTTTTCCCGGAAAGCCTTTCATTAGCGATAAAACTGATTCCGGTTTGTTTGAAACCCATCCAACTGGTAAGGCCTCTGAGAAAGAGATCATCTTCATTGAGATTCCTCATCACTTCTACAGCATCGGCATCCATCAGTCTGAAGTCTGAACCGCCCCCTTTTGTTAAATCAACATCCGATAAGCCTGAAAGGATTTTATAGAAAAAATCAGAGGTTTTTCTTTTGAATAATGAGATTTCTTTAGGATATTTTCTTACCGTGAACACAATATCATAGCCTTCTTCCCATTTTTTGATCATCTCAGGAATAAGTTCCGGAGGATGCTGAAGATCGCCGTCCATTGAAATGACTGCGTTTCCGGTGGCATTGTCCATACCGGCTTTTACCGCCGGCTGATGTCCGAAGTTCCTTGAAAATTCAATGAATTTTATCTCTTCAAACTGCTCTGAAAGTTCTTCCAGCTTTTGCTGGGTATTGTCCCTGCTGCCGTCATTAACGAATATGATTTCAAATGTATATTGCTCCAGAGCATCAAAAATTTCTTTTATTTTCTGATGTACCAAAGCAACGTTTCCTTCTTCGTTATGCGCAGGAATGACGATTGAAATTTTCTTCATACTGATTATTCAAGGCTGTAATTTTTCTCAAAATCTTTGGTGAGAAGTTCATACGTAACTCTCAGCCAGACGACGATGCAAGGTACGGCTTTTAAAGAATATTTAATGATATAATGCTCTTTTACAAATTTCGGGAACAGATCTGAAGTTGAAAAACACGTGAATATAATTACGAATACAAATAATCCGATAACAAAAGGCGTCCTTTCTTTCTGAAGGAAAAACCAGATCAGTACACCGACTACAGCAATAATATACGTCGGAGACTCGGAGCTTGAGCTGAATAATACTAAAAACAGCAATGTAGAAGCTAAAATCATCAACTGAAAAGCATACTGTTTGTATTGTTTGATTCTAAAATACGGTGCGGCAAAAAGCGGCAGTCCAAAAGCAAGAAAAACAAGATTTGAAATAGAAGCATCTCCCAGAATCCTTCTGAAAAAGCCCATTAATGAAATATCCTGCATATTTCCCAACACCTGGTTTTCATTGTTCTTTTCTACAATAGACTGAAACCAGTCAGCGTAACACTGGATCACAAATTTCGGACTTGAGTACGCCATTGGTAACGCAAAGAATACTACGGCTATGATTAATCCGGAAAGAATAAATTTTGTTTTATTTTTAATAAAGAAAAATTGCGACAGCCCTACAATTCCATAGATTTTTACGAAAACTCCAATCAATATTGCCGTTACTGATTTCACTTCTTTTTTCTCGTAAATGTACACTGCCGATAAGAGCAAAAGTCCGGTAAGAGCAACGTTGAATTGCAGACTTAAAGCTGCCGTAATATATTCCTGAAGACAGAACAGCCCAAACAGTGCCTTTTTGGAATCTGAAAAAGGCAGCTTGTGAATACCGTAAATAAGGATAAATGTATTGGCGGCGTTCCAGAGCGATATTCCGAGCCAGTCTGGCATTACGGCAAAAGGTGCAATCAATGCACTGAAAAATACGCCGTAGTGGTTTAAATCAAAATAAAGATCGGGATAATGGATGAACAGATTTTTCTGATGAATGGTATTAAAAAATACATTTTTAAAAATCAGGTAATTGTTGATTGCATAATCTCCTCTCAGATATTTCGAGATAGCAGTAACGACGGATATAATAAGATAAACCCCAAATATATATTTAGGGTTTAATAGTATTTTAAGAAATTTTTCTTTCAAAATTTTGGTTTTAGTTTTAGAATGTATTCTTAAACGGCTACATTATTATCTCTCAAAGCATCATTTAAAGACGTTTTTTTGTCTGTAGATTCTTTTCTCTGGCCGATGATCAAAGCACACGGAACCTGATATTCTCCGGCCGGATACTGTTTGGTGTAACTTCCCGGAATTACAACCGAACGTGCAGGCACTCTTCCTTTAATTTCAATTGGCTCAGGACCTGTAACATCGATAATTTTTGTTGATGCCGTAAGAACAACATTTGCTCCCAACACGGCTTCTTTTTCTACGTGTACTCCTTCTACCACGATACATCTTGAGCCGATAAAACAATCGTCTTCAATGATTACCGGAGCAGCCTGAAGCGGTTCCAGAACTCCGCCGATTCCAACACCGCCGCTAAGATGAACATTCTTACCGATCTGTGCGCAGCTTCCCACTGTTGCCCAGGTATCAACCATTGTTCCCGAATCCACGTAAGCACCAATGTTTACATAAGAAGGCATCATGATTACTCCCGGAGCAATGTAAGCGCCTTCTCTTGCCACAGCATGCGGTACAACTCTTACGCCTTTTTCAGCATAGTTCCTCTTCAAAGGCATTTTATCATGAAATTCAAACGGACCTACTTCAATAGTTTCCATTTTCTGGATCGGGAAATACATTACTACTGCTTTTTTCACCCATTCATTTACCTGCCATCCGTTTTCCGTAGGCTCCGCTGTACGAAGCTCTCCCTTGTCCACCAAAGCAATAACCTCTCTGATAGCCTTTTGGCTGTCTTCATTCTGCAATAATTCTCTGTTGTCCCAGATATTTTCAATTGTTTGTTGTAACGACATGTTTCTAGTTTAAATTATTCGCGCCAAAGATACAAAAAAGTTAAGGAAAATTTCCGGACCTTCACTAAAACGAATGCTGTTTTCTGATGGTTTTAAAGAATTCTTTTTGCATGCAGATAAGCTTTATTCCAGTATTTTTCTTTCAATGATGAGATGATAACACCTTTTGTTGTGGAAGCGTGAATAAATTTTACTTCGCCGTCATTTCCTATATCATGAACGATCCCTACATGGGAAACCCTTGTTCCGCCGGCTGTTGCAAAGAATAAAAGATCTCCGGGTTTCACTTCTCTGATATCTATTGTATTTCCGGTTTCGGCCTGGTCTGCTGATCTTCGGGGAAGTTTATAGTCGTTTTCTTCAAAAACCTTTACGGCGAATCCGGAGCAGTCAAATCCTGAAGAGGTATTTCCTCCGAATTTGTATGGTGCGCCCAGATATTTTTCGGCGTCTTTAAGAATTTCGTTAATAGATTTTGAAATTTTGCCGTTGAATTTCGAATCCAGGTTTCTGAGGCTTTCGGTATTTGAAACAGCTTTGCTTCCGGAACTTTTATTTGAAGCTACTTTTTTCGAACTTCCGCATGAAACGGTAAGTAAAGATACAATGAGTAACGAATGAATTGTTTTGCTATTTACATATTTATAATTCAGACACTTCTTCATATTTCTTGATTTTACGGGCAAACGTGACTACAAATATAAATAAATTATGTTTTCCTTTTTGTCATTTCGTGGTATGAAATATCTGGAAATAAAAAAAGCTATTCAGATGAATAGCTTTGTATCGTGAATGATTGTATTATTTGGATGTTTTTTCACCTTTCCATGTTCCGGATCTGGTGGGTGACGGAACTGCATTTACCCATGTTCCGCTTGCTTTTTTATCTCTTGTTAGCGTTCCTTTGAACTCTCCGTCCGCAGGTGAACCGATGGTGGCGTTAAGTTCGCCGGATTCGGTAAGGGTACCGGTAATGTAATAGTTTTCTGTGGTCTGTTCAGAATCCAGTGTTCCGGTTACTTTTCCGTCGCTTGCCACTACAATGTTCCAGCTTCCTTTTTCTGTTCCGGAGTAAGTTCCGGCCCAGGTACCGATAAAATCATAAATGGTATCTTCATCTTTGCCGCAACCGATGAATAAAAAAGCGGTGAACACAAGTAAAAATATTTTCTTCATAGTCTTTGTTTTATAAACAAATATGGAGAATATGGGTTTTTAATTAAATTCCTTATCTCCTGATTAATAAATGGGTTGTATTTTGATTTTCTTATAAAAATAGTCAGTTTTTACCTGTTTTTCTTCTATTTTTAATTATTTCCAAAGATAATAAAATATCTGGAATGAACTATTGTTGCTGAATTTTTTTAGAAAAAGTTTTTGTAGTTGGTTAGACGGATGTAAATGATTAACCTTCATCTCCGTATAAAATAGGATTATAAAAAAAAGAGTTACAATTTAATAAATGTAACTCTTTATAAATGTGGAGAATACGGGGATCGAACCCGTCACCTTTAGACTGCCAGTCTAACGCTCTAGCCAGATGAGCTAATTCCCCTTTTACTGTTTAAAGCGGTACAAAAATAGCTATTTAAACTAAATGTGCAAACATTTTATTGAATTTTCTTCAGCATTTACAGCTAACCACCATTATTTCAGATATTTTAAATAAAAAAGCAGAACGCACATCAACGATGCGCGTTCTGCTTTTTATATGGATTTACTAACTTAAAATTATTTCCATCCTCCGCCAAGAGCCTGATAAAGCTCAACGGCAGCTCTCATTTTACTATATTCTGCATTGGCAATATTCAGTTCTGCATTCAGTGAGTTTACACTGGCATTCAGTACTTCAAGATAATTGGCCATCCCGTAGTTTACTAGCTCCTGAGAATATTCAACAGAGTTTTTGTAAGCGTTCAGCTCTTTTTGTTTTAATTCAATAAAAGAATCCTGAACCGAAAAAACCCTTATCGCATCAGAAACTTCTTTCCCTGCTGTAAGAACTGCTTTTCTGAAATTCAGATATGCCGTTTCCTGGTTGGCAAGACTTACATCATAATTGGTTCTGATCGCTCTTCTGTTTAAAATAGGCTGTGCCAGACCGGCCACAACATTGGCAAACAATGAGTTTACACTGAATAAATGGTCAATATCTACTGACTGAACTCCCCCGCTTCCGGTTAGTCTTAAAGTAGGATAAAACTGTGCTTTCGCAGAATTGGTTAGTTCAAAAGCATTCATCAGGTTGTATTCTGCTCTCATCACATCCGGACGGTTGGCCAAAAGCTGCGCCGGATATCCTAATTTCACATCGATAGGAAGTCTTTGGCCTTCCAAAGTAGATCTTTCGATGGTGTGAGAAGGCTCTCCCATCAGAAGGCTCATTGTGTTTTCCAGCAATTGAATTTGCGTATCGATATCAATCAGTAAAGATTTAGCGTTAAAAACTAAGGCTTCACTTTGCTGTACGGCAACCTCAGTTAAAGTTCCTGCTGTTTTTAAAGCTCTCGTTGTTTCAAGATTTCTTTCGCGCACCGCAATGGTTTCGGTAATGATTTTCTTCTGTGCATCATAGGTCAAAAGCTGATAATACGCCGAAGCTACAGATGCTACAAGATCACTTTTCACCGCTTTATGGGCAGCAATGGTTCCGAGGTAAGCCGCATATTGGGCTTTTTCCTGTGATTTCAGCCTTCCCCAGATATCGGCTTCCCAGCCGATGCTTGCTGTGATATCAAACTGATTTACATATCTTCTTTCCCCGATAATCTGCCCAAACTGGGTGTTGATAGACTGGGTCTGAAAGGTATAGTTGGGCCCCACGGATAAAGTAGGCTGGTAAGCTGCTTTGCTTTGTTTAAGATACGCCTCTGCGGAAGCAATGCTCTGCAGGGCAATTCTGATATCAAGGTTATTTTCCAGCGCTTTTGAAATATGTTTCTGAAGGATAGGATCTGTAAAGATTTCTTTCCACGAAACATTGGCGATATTCGTGCTGTCTGCAGGAAGCATATCGGTACGGTACAGCTTTTCATCTACAACATTGTTGGGTCTGTTGTATTCCTTTCTCGCCATACACGATGATACTAAAGCAACAAGCACTATCGAAAAAGATATTCCTTTTATACTATTTAAAATATTCTTCATTATTTGAAGTTTAAGGTTTAAAGTCCATGGTTCCGGATTTTAATTTAACATTAAGCCGGAACCATGAACATTCTTAATTATTCTGCTAAATTGATTTCTTCTTTTTTAATAGGTTTCACTTTTTCCTGCAGGTATTCGAAAATAACGTATAGTACAGGAATGACGAAAAGTCCTAAAATGGTACCTATCAATAATCCTATTGCGGCCCCCGTAGCGATGGATCTGTTACCAACAGCACCAATTCCACTTGCTAATACCAATGGTAAAAGTCCGAAGATGAATGCAAATGAAGTCATCAGGATAGGTCTTAATCTCGCTTTGGCAGCATTGATAGCAGACATGACGATGGTTTCTCCGTGATGTCTCCGCTGTACGGCAAATTCCACAATTAAGATGGCATTTTTCGCTAAAAGCCCCACCAACATAATTAATGCAATCTGGAAATAAATGTTATTTTCCAATCCCATAATTTTCTGTCCGAAATAGGCTCCCATTACCCCAAGAGGAAGAGAGATAACCACGATCAGCGGAAGAATATAACTTTCATACTGTGCAGAAAGAATGAAGTAAACGAAGATCAAACTTAAAGCAAAGATCAGAACGGTCTGAGATCCGGAATTTAATTCCTCTCTGGTCAATCCGGTAAATTCAACATCATAATTTTGATTTAATGTTTCTTTTGCCACCTGCTGAACGGCAGTAATCGCATCTCCGGAACTGAAACCAGCTGAGTTTGCTCCCGTTATTTTTACGGATGTAAATAGGTTGTAACGGCTTACCGACTGCGGTCCGTATGCTTTATTTAAGGTAACGAACTGGGAAATCGGTGACATTACTCCTGATCCTGTTTTTACATACAGTTCATTCAGGTTTTCAATTTTCTGTCTGTTTTCAGGAAGAGCCTGAACCATTACCCTGAACTGTTTCCCGTATTTGGTAAAATCTGCGGTATAAATTCCCCCGATGTATCCCTGCATGGTTGAGAGGATATCGCTTACAGAAACGCCAAGCTGTTTCGCCAAAGGAACGTTGATCTGCATTTCATACTGCGGATATTTGGTATTGAATGAAGTCTGGGCAAATTCAATTTCAGGTCTCTGCATCAGCTTGCCAATGAATTCATTTGTTTTATTATCAAGGTCGGCGTATTCTCCTCCTGATTTATCCAGTAAGACCATCTCAAAACCGGCACTGCTCCCGAATCCGGGTACACTCGGCGGCTGGAAGAACACTACTTTAGCGTCGGGAACAGCTCCCGTAATTCCAAACAATCTTTTGGTGATGTCTTCTGAAGTCTGTCCGTCCTTTTTTCTTTCGTCAAAAGGTTTTAGCTTAACGAATGCGAGACCATTATTGCTTCCGTTTCCTGAAAGGAAACCTCTACCGGTGGAAATCGTTACGTTCTGTACTCCCGGAACTTTTAAAGCTTTAGCCTGAAGCGTTTTTAAAGCATTGTAGGTTCTTTCCATAGAAGCACCCGGAGGAAGCTGAACATCGGTAAAGATAATCCCTCTGTCTTCCGTAGGTACAAATCCTTTTTTCATGGTGGTACTAGCCCAATATAAAATTCCTCCCGTAACGGCAAAAATAATCAGGGTAACCCATTTGTGTCTTAAAAGGAAAATAAAGCCTCTTCCGTAACGTTCCGTTGTTGTTTTGAAGGCAATATTAAACTTATAGAAAAACTTCTGAATGAAATTTAAATTTTTATATTCTGCATGATGTGCATCGTGAGGTTTTAAGAATAAAGAACATAAAACCGGACTTAATGTTAAGGCATTAATTGCAGAAATGATGATGGCTACAATAAGCGTAATCCCAAACTGCTGGTAGAAAACTCCCGTAGGACCAGTAATAAAAGTTACCGGAATAAATACCGATGCCATTACTAAGGTAATTGAAATAATAGCTCCCGTAATTTCATCCATTGCTTCCACCGTCGCTTTTTTAGCGTCTGAAATTCCATGTTCCATTTTGGCGTGTACTGCCTCGACGACGACGATTGCGTCATCCACCACAATACCGATTGCCAGTACTAATGCGAACAAGGTTAACAGGTTTAAGGAGTATCCGAATAAATTCAGGAAGAAAAAGGCTCCCACAATGGAAACCGGAACTGCAATAGCCGGAATAAGCGTTGATCTGAAATCCTGCAGGAAAATATATACTACAATAAATACCAGGATGAATGCTTCAATCAATGTATGAACTACTTTATCAATTGACGCTTCAAGGAATTCATTGGTATCGAAGTTGAATGTATATTTAATTCCTTCGGGAAAGCTTCCTTCTGCTGATTTCAGGTATGTTTTAATATTTTTGATAATCTCCTGAGCATTTGAACCAGGCGTCTGGAAAATCCCCATACTGATAGATGGGTTGTTTCCGTTTTCCCCGATGCCCGTATAAGACTGTCCGGCAAGCTCTACTTTAGCGACATCTTTCAGCATCAGGTTTTGTCCGTCTCCGAGAGATTTGATGATGATGTTATCGTACTGTTCTTTTTCGTTGAATTTACCTACATATTTAATGATGTATTCAAAAGAGCTTCCGCTGTTCTGACCGATAGAACCGGCTGCAGCTTCTCTACTCTGCTCGTTGATGGCGTTGGTAACATCGGTTGGAGTAATGCCGTAGGCCGCCATTTTCGCAGGATCCAGCCATACTCTCATCGAATAGTTTTTACCCCCGAAAACGTTGGCATCACCTACTCCGTTAATTCTCTTCAAATTCGGAATTACATTGATGTTCAAAAAGTTCTGAAGATAAACATCATCAAGATCTTTATTTTCAGAATAGAATGACATGTACATCAAGGCACTGGTCTGCTGTTTCTGAGTAACAACCCCTGAACGTGTTACCTCACTTGGAAGCAAAGGTGTTGCTCTCGTTACACGGTTCTGAACGTTTACCGCTGCAATGTCAGGATCAATTCCCTGCTTGAAGAATACCTGAATATTGGCTGAACCATCATTTCCTGCACTGGAAGTAATGTAATCCATCCCTTCTACCCCGTTGATCTGTTCTTCCAGAGGAACAACCACACTTTTCATAACGGTTTCGGCATTGGCTCCCGTATAGTTGGCCGTAACACTTACGGTTGGAGGAGCAATGTCCGGATATTGTGTGACCGGAAGCGCAGTCAGTCCCAGTACTCCGAGAATCACAATCAGGATTGAGATTACCGTGGATAAAACCGGTCTGTTTATAAAATTTTTAATCATTTTTTAGAATTTCGGTTTTATAGATTGAACTAGACTATCCATTTTTACAGGCTGCTTTTTAACGGCAGTTCCGGGCTTAAGACCTCCGATTCCTGCTGCAATAATGGTTTCTCCTTTATTAACACCGGATTTAATTAACGCCATATTGTCGATTCTGTCGATTACATTGACGACAACATTTCTTGCCGTATCGCTCTTATCAACTTTGTATACGTAAACAATACCCTGTTGTTCGTAAGTGGCACTTTCCGGAACAACCAGAACGTTGTCATAACGCTGAGGAAATCTTATGGTTCCGCTGTTTCCGTTACTTAAAAGTTTCTGTGCATTGGTGAAAGCTACTCTGAACTGTATGGTCCCTGTTGAAGGATCAATTTGTCCTGTGATGGCTTCTATTCTTCCTTTTTCGGGATAAAGGCTTCCGTTGGCAAGCTGTAATTCTACCATCGGAAGGTTTTTAATCTTTTCGGGCATGGTAGCGCCGGGAGATTTCTCCAGGAAATCAAAATATTCCTTTTCGTTCATTGAAAAGTATGCATAGATTTCTGAAGTGTCAGAAATAGTGGTTAAAGGCATCTGGTCCGAAGGACCTACCAGGCTTCCGGCTTTTAACGGAAGTTTTCCGATGACTCCGGAAATAGGCGCGCGGATGATGGAATATTCGATATTGGCTTGTACTCCTTTATAGTTGGCCACCGCCTGGCTTTTAGCCGCCTGAGCCTGCTTCAATTGGGCCTGAGCCTGGGCAAGATTAGCCTGGGCAGTCTGCAATTGAACATTGCTGATGATATTTTTCTGTACCAGAGGCTTCAGTTTGTTTACCTCTACATTGGCTGCGCTTACAGCTGCCTGTGCTGCTGCAATATTGGATTCGGCGGCACCGATTCCTGCCTTTGAAGCTGCTGCATTTTCGTTCAGGATGTTGGTTTCAAGGCGGAACAAAGGCTGTCCTTTGGTTACGTACTGTCCTTCGTCTACCAGAACCTGTGTGATATATCCCTGGATTTTAGCACGTACATCGTTGTTTACCCTACCCTGAATGGTTGCCGGGAACGTCTGATAACCCACTATATTTTTCGCTTCCACATTGACAACGGGATAAGGCTTCGGGCCGTCCTGTTTTGGAGCTTCTTTTTTGCAGGCTACTAGAGAAAGCGCCGCAATGGAAAGTATAACTAGTTTATTATTCATTTTATAGTTTATTAAGAGATTCCTGAATATTAATAATATTTTTATTTAAAAGAGCTTTATAAGCTTCTATTTTTTCATCGTATCCATTGTGATTTTTCTTAAATTGGTCCAGGTCGTCCAGTAGTTTTAATTCGTCTTTCATTTTCTGTACTATTTTTTCAAATCTGATTTTTTTGTAACCGTCATTGATGAAAAAATATCTTTTCCGCTCGTCCATTTTATTGTGGTCTATAATCAGTTCAGCATTTAATAAAAGCGAAATACTTGTTGATATGGAACTTTTACTGGCTGAAAGTACTTCCACGAATTCATCAAAAGGAATACCTACTTTTTCGTAATCGAAGAGCAGGTAAGCATATATTTTTGATGCCAGAGGAGGTATATTGAAAACTGTGCCGTAAAATTTTACGGCATCCTGGAAAATTTTCTCATCAATTTCTATACTCTTATGCATGGTATATAAATTTGAGCAAAATTAAAAATTAGTTCTGAACTAAACGAACAAAGATGATAGAGTTTATAAATTTTACTTTTTTTAAAAAATCAATGAAGTTGGATTTAACTTTTATACTAAATAATAATCTTCTCAAATGCTTTTCTGATTCCGCCCGCCAGATAAACTTCTCCGCAATAGGTGTAGCCTTTGCTTTCCAGGATTTTCAGCATGGCCATGTTATCAAAATTGGTATCTACTTTAATGCTCTGAATTCCATGTGATTTTGTAAATTCTTCGATATGGTCAAACAGTTTTTTGGTCATTCCCTGCCCGGCAAATTTTTCATCCACTGCTACTCTGTGGACCACAACAAATTCTCCGTTGCTCAGCCAGGCTCCTTCAATCGTACTGTAAGCCGGTTCATCATTTAAGATAAGTGCTGCGTACACTGCAATTTCTCCCTCTACGGTCATGACATATCCAAATCCTTTTTCTATATCACTTTCCACGGTATTGATATTGGGATAGCCCTGTTGCCATTGATCACTCCCATCTTTTCTTCTTCTTTCTATTGCTTGCTGTAAAATGTCCCAGATAACATCTCTGTCTGCAATTTCCGCTTTTCTTAATTGGGTTTCTGAATTCATTATTGTGAAAAATTTTAATTAAAAAGGTTAATTCGGTTAAATTTTAAATGCATCTATCTTTAAAAGATTTTTAAAGCAGGGTGATGCTTTTAAAAGCTCAGCATGACATTACTCAACTAAAGGTTTTAATTATGATTATATTTATTTACGATCAGGATAAGTATGGATAAATATAAAATGAACTTTAACCGAAAAAAAACCGAAAACTAATTGAAATTAATTTTCGGTTCGAAGTAGTAAAATTTAAAATTATGAAATTGTTTTATTGATTTTCATTTTGCTGGAGATAAGCATCAATTACTTCAAATGCTTTTTTCTCGTCCTCCAGTTTTACCATTACTTTCAGCGATGTTGCCGTTGGCGTAGTTGTGAAAGTAAGATAGCTGTTTTCTACGGCATTGGTAATGTTTGCATCATCCAGTTTTGATTTAATCAGCTGAATTTCTGCAGGTTTGTCACTTTCAAAAACTGATACTCTTGTACTTCTTTCCATGTTCTGTTACGTTTGAGTATCTAAATTTATGACATTTTTTTTAAAATTACAAATCCGTTATTTAAATTTTATGGATGTTATTTTCTATTTTATCCAGCGCAAGCTGTATTTCTTCTTTGCTGACATTCAGGTGCGGTCTGAAACGCAACGACAAATCTCCGCATGACAGAACGATCATTCCGTCATTCCAAAGCTCGTCTCTAAGGTTGTTTCTCTGCTCATGAGTAGCAAGGTCGATAGCACACATTAATCCTCTTCCTCTTGCATTTGATAATTTTTCAGGATATTTCTCGGAAAGGCTTTTCAGGCCTTCAAGCAAGAAATCGCCTACGACTCTTGCATGTTCCACAAGATTTTCCTTTTCGATAACTTCCATCACCAGCTGGAAACGGAGCATATCGATAAAATTGCCGCCAAATGTAGAATTGATTCTGGAACTTTCCCTGAAAACATTCTGAGGAACTTCATCAAATTTTTCTTTATTGGCCAAAATACCGCAAACCTGTGTCTTTTTACCGAAAGAGATAATATCCGGTTTGGCGGTAAAGTGCTGAAATGCCCACATTTTTCCGGTAATTCCGATGCCTGTCTGCACTTCATCAAAAATAAGAAGGATCTCATTTTCGTCGCATATTCTTCGTAATCCGGATAAAAATTCGTCTCTGAAATGATTGTCTCCACCTTCTGCCTGGATGGGCTCGATGATGATGCAGGCCACTTTATTCGGGTTCATCAAAATTGCTTCTTCAATATTTAATAAAGCAAGTCTTTCATTCTTGATGGTTTCCTCCAGGTTTTCTTCCGTTATTGGGAAAGAAAGTTTAGGATTCAGGATTCTTGGCCATTCGAACATTGGGAAATACTGATATTTTCTAGGGTCAGCAGTATTGGTAAGGCTCAATGTGTAACCGCTTCTTCCGTGAAAAGCCTGTCTGAAATGAATGCATATTCCAGCTTCTGTATCAAGACCTTTTTCAAAATTCTTACGGGTTTTCCAGTCGAAACATGCCTTCATGGCATTTTCAACAGCCAGTGCACCGCCTTCTATGAAGAAAACATACTGTAGCTCTTCGGGGATTACTACCCTTTCAAAAACTTCAAGGAAGTGAGCATATTCTTCAGAATATACATCGGCCAATGTAGGTTTGTTGACGGCCATTTTTCCCAGCCATGCGGATTTTTCCACCAGATAAGGATGATTGTAGCCTATGGATGCTGATGCAAACATGGAAAACATATCCAGATATTCTTTGTTGGTAAGTTTATCGTAAAGCCATGATCCGTGCGATTTTTCGATGTCCATCACGAAATCGAATCCGTCTGCCAGAACGTGTTTTCCTACTGTTTCTTTTACTTTGTTTACTTGTAAGTCAATTGTTTCCATTTTAATTAATCTTAGGGGGGATTAATAATAAATTAATGATGTTGAAACAAAGAGATTATTTAAAAGTTGACAATTTTTAATTTTTAAATCTCTGAATTTCTTAATGTTTTAATAATTAAAGGTCAAACTTAATTCCTTGTGCTAAAGGAAGGCTTGCTGTATAGTTGATGGTATTCGTCTGTCTTCTCATGTAATATTTCCAGACATCTGAACCGGATTCTCTTCCGCCGCCGGTTTCTTTTTCTCCACCGAATGCGCCACCGATCTCCGCACCTGATGTTCCGATATTGACATTGGCAATACCACAATCCGAACCAGCGTGGGAAAGGAATAATTCTGCTTCTCTTAAATTCTGTGTCATGATTGCAGAGGATAAACCTTGCGGAACATCATTCTGAATGGCAATCGCTTCTTCTAATGTCTTGTATTTGATAAGATATAAAATAGGGGCAAAAGTCTCATGCTGCACGATTTCGTAAGAGTTTTTTACCTCTGCAATACATGGTTTTACATAACATCCGGATTCGTAGCCTTTTCCTTTCAGTACTTCTCCTTCCACAATGAATTTTGCACCTTCTTTTTTACCTTTTTTAATAGCTTCCTGGTACATGTTTACGGCATCTGTATCAATAAGAGGCCCTACATGATTGCTTTCGTCAAGAGGATTTCCGATCTTAAGTTGTCCGTATGCTTTTACCAAACGATTTTTCACTTCATCATAAACACTTTCGTGGATAATCAATCTTCTTGTTGAAGTACATCTTTGTCCGGCTGTACCCACTGCTCCGAAAACAGCTCCGATGATTGACATATTGATGTCTGCATCCTGAGTAATGATAATCGCATTATTTCCTCCCAGCTCCAGGATAGACTTCCCGAATCGTTGTGCCACATTTGCAGAAACCATTCTGCCGACTCTGGTAGAACCGGTAAATGAGATTAAGGCTACTCTTTTATCATCAACCAGTTTTTGTCCGATTTCATGATCTGCAACCAAAACACTTGAAATTCCTTCGGGAAGATTGTTTTCCTTTAAAACTTCATTCATGATATTCTGGCAGGCAATTGCACAAAGCGGTGTTTTTTCTGATGGTTTCCAAATGGTGACGTTTCCGCAGATCCACGCTAAAGCAGTATTCCACGACCATACGGCAACCGGAAAATTAAAAGCGGTAATAATCCCTACAATTCCCAGTGGATGGTACTGTTCGTACATTCTGTGTCCCGGTCTTTCGGAATGCATCGTGTAACCATGAAGCTGTCGTGAAACGCCTACGGCAAAATCGCAGATGTCGATCATTTCCTGAACTTCACCAAGACCCTCCTGTAGTGATTTTCCCATTTCATAAGAAACAAGTTTTCCGAGATCGTTTTTGTATTGTCTTAGTTTCTGGCCAAGCTGCCTTACGATTTCCCCTCTTTTAGGAGCGGGAATGAGTCTGAATTCTTTAAATGCATTTTGTGCAGTTTCAAGAACTTTGTCGTAATCGGATTCCCCTGAAGTTTTTACTTTGGCAATAAGATTTCCGTCTACCGGAGAATAGCTTTCTATGGTTTTCCCTGATGCAAAGTATTTTCCGCCTGTTGAAGTTCCTTTATTTTCATCCTTAATTCCTAGATTTTTGAGCGTTTTTTCAATCCCAAAATCTTTTACTTTTTTAGACATAAAAATTTTACTTTTCGTTTTCCCTAAAGTTAAAAATATTACGCGAACTGCAAAATTTAAATTTTTTTAACGGGTTTTTTATTTGGACTAATTATAAACATGCTTATCTTTGTATGGTAATCTTTTGATATTCAGAAATGGAAAGCTCTCAGGAAAATAATTCAAAGTTTAAGAAATGGTTTAAACGTGTAGGTTGGGCGGGATTAGCATTCTTTACCATAAAAGGGCTGATTTGGCTGGTAATATTTTACTTTGGGGCAGATACGCTTCAAAGTTGTATAAAATAAAAAGCAGAGAAATTTCTCTGCTTTTGTGTAATGTATTATTTTACTCTTTCTTCTTTCTTCCGGAATTAAGTAAACTCTGATGAAGCAAAAACTCAATCTGTCCGTTTACACTTCTGAACTCATCATTGGCCCATTTTTCAAGAAGCTTGTAAGTAGGCTCATCTATCCTGAGGACAAAAGATTTTTTGCTTTTGCTTTCGGAAGAATTCTGAGCTTTTTCTGATTTCATTTTTATTTCATTTAACGTTAAGCAAATAAAGATCTGACATGATTGAAAATATCTTTAAGAATGCTTTGGTTAGCTAATATTGATAATATAAATATTACTTAGCCTGGACTTAGTTATACAATGTTCCTGCATTTAGAATTGGTGTTGCGGCTTTTTCACCACAAAGAACCACCATTAAATTGCTTACCATAGCTGCTTTTCTTTCGTCATCCAGCTCCACAATATTTTCTTCTGATAATTTTTTTAAAGCTAAATCTACCATACCTACTGCTCCTTCCACAATTTTGGTTCTCGCCGCAACTATTGCTGTAGCCTGCTGTCTTTGAAGCATGGCTCCTGCAATCTCTGATGCATACGCTAAGTGAGAAATTCTCGCTTCCTGGATGGTAATTCCTGCTTTTGAAAGTCTTTCCGTAAGTTCCTGCTCAAGGATAGCATTGATTTTATCTCCACCTTCTCTCAACGTGATCGGGGCATGATCGTCTTCCAGATTGTCATAAGGAAAGCTCATCGCCAGATGACGTACCGCAGCTTCACTCTGCATTTTCACAAAATCTGAATACCGCTCGACATCGAAAGCGGCTTTGTAGGTATCTCCTACTTTCCAGACGATAACAACGGCAATCTCAATAGGATTTCCCATTTTGTCGTTGACTTTCAGGGTTTGTCCCTGTAAATTTTCAGAACGAAGACTTATTTTCTGGGATGAATATAAGGGATTGATAAAAAACAAGCCATTGTCTTTTACGGTGCCTACATATTTCCCGAAAAAGTTCAGCACTCTCGAATGGTTCGGCTGAATGATCATCAGGCCTTTCAGAAAAAAACAAAACAGGATAAACGCCAGTGCCGAAAGGACAACTAATGTAATGTTATTGTCAACTCCGATTGCAAAAAGGTAAATTGAAGCAATAAAAAGTCCGAGGCAGATCACCAAAGTGAGGTAACCGGACATCGGTTTCAAGATTTTTTCCATGATATAAATTTTTAGTTTGATATTATTTTGATATCATAAAGATATGATTTTTTTCACCTCAAAAGTATTTATTTTAAATTTTTTTTTGACTTGAAAGAAACACAAATTCAAGAATTGAAATTTGAATTTTCTTAACGCTTCAGCTTCCTATACCGTTAAATATTCAGCACGAAAAATCCCTGAAAAATTAATTTCAGGGATTATATGAATGATAAATTAAAATTTATTTTTTATTTAAGATTCTAAACTTGTAATAAGAAGCAGCTGATAAAAGTGCCATTGTTCCAAGTCCGATGTACACCCATGCCGGAACCGGTACAGGATCTCCTGCTGCGTATGAATGAAGTCCGCTCAGGTAATAATTTACCCCGAAATACGTCATAACCATCGAACAGAAGGCAAACATTGTTGCTACATGGAATGCCCATCTGCTTCTTAATCCCGGAACTAATCTCATGTGAAGTACAAATGCATACACCATAATGGAAATGAAAGCCCAGGTTTCTTTCGGGTCCCAGCTCCAGTATCTTCCCCACGATTCATTGGCCCAGATTCCTCCCAGGAAGTTTCCTACCGTTAATGCAAATAATCCTATTGTTAAAGACATTTCAGAAACAATCACCAGTTCTTTTAAAGTTGTATCGTGGTGTAATTTGTAAGTTTCTTTATTTGAAATAATATAAAATACAAGACTGATCACGGCAATAATCATCGACAGGGCAAAGAATCCGTAGCTGGATGTAATAATGGCTACGTGTACAATTAGCCAGTACGATTTCAGTACCGGAACCAGCGGTGTGATCTGCGGATCAAGTGCAGAACCGCCGTGCGCAAATCCCATCATGATAACCGCAACCATAAATCCGGCAGCAGGAATTAATGCGTTGGAATGATTATTTCTAAAGAACTTTAGTGTTGTAGCGAGTGTACGATTTGGTAGTTGTGCAACGGAATTTTTTCCAAAACCAAAATAGAACATTAATCCCGCAGTAATTCCTACCCATGAAATAAAAATAATAGCTTCGTAACCGTTACTCCACGGTGCGTGTCCCGAAATATACCATCTTGCTACCAGTCCAAGGAAATGGAAGAAATATCCTACAGCTCCGATTACAATAATCGCTTTTATGGTTTTGTTTAAAACTTTATTAGGTTTGAATAATTCTACAAATCCCAATAGTAAAAGAAGTCCGCCAATGATCGTGTAGAAAATCAATAATTTGAAATTAATATTCACCTTATTCATGAAAACTTCAAGCTCAACTTTGGATTTGGCAGGCACTACCGCTTTACCCCACTTCTGCTGATAATCCGAAAGCTTTGTAAGCTCTGCATCCGCTCTTTTCCAGTCACCGGTTTGTTGTGCAACAAGAACTTCCGCAAGATATGGTCCCATTACCTGCTGGGATTCTGTATCCGGTTCAAACTTTTGATTTAGCCAGGAGTGCCATGTATGATTAGGATCGTTTTTCACAGGAACAATTCTCATAAACTGTCCTGAGAATATTTCCTGGAATACCTGTACTCTTTCATTAACGGCAATTACCTCTTTATCATAATTGGTCTGCTCGGAAGCTTTTTTACGGAAGGCTGTGTTATAATCTTTTTCCAATACATAATGAAGATTTCCGTTGGCATCAGAAGGAATAAGATTTAATAGACTCGTATATCCGTCCTCATCTGCTTTTGTTTTCTCTTTCAGGGCGTCTCCGCCTTTTGTTCCTACTTTTATTAAAGGAACAGCAATCCAGTTATCAGGATTTGTATTGATTGATAAAAACCATTGGTTGGCAGAAAGTGATTTTCCATCCGTACCTTTAAATTCATCTCTTTTGTAAAGTTTTCTTAAAACATCCAGTGCCTGTGTATTGAGAGGAACAATTCTTCCTTCAAAATTCTGAACGAGAAGATACCCGAATTTATCGGCATGCTCTGCACTGATTTTGTTTTGTGCAATGATTTCATCGGCAGAAACGCTTCTGATTTTTGTATGAGATTCGGAAGGAGCTGCAGAACCTGATTGGGACGGAGCAACTTCAGCCTCATGATTGTGCTGTTCTCCCTCTGTGTGGATGTGTTCCCTGCTGCCGTCAGTAGTGCCGTGGGTTTCTATTTTTTGGGCATTCAGTCCGAAACTTAACAGTAATAATAATACGGTTACTACCCTTTTTTTGTTGACATCTTTCAGCATTTTATTAAGTTTCCAGAAATGAGTTCCTTTCCAGAAGAACATAAAGAACATTCCGCCAAATAAGAACGTGTATCCGATATAAGAGATCAGGGTTCCCCAGAAATCATGGTTTACGGAAAGTACCGTCCCCATTCTATCGGGATCGAAACTTGACTGGAAAAAGCGGTAACCTTTATGATTAAGCACGTGGTTCATATAGATTTTAAAAGGTGTCTGTTTACCTTCGTCAATAATTTTAATATGACTTTCATAAGCACTTGGAGATGAGCTTCCAGGATATGTTTCCATTACGAAATCATCAAGTTTAAGTGAGAAAGGCGTATTGTATATTTTAGGACCGAAACCGATCATGATATTCAATCCGTCCATCGTTACCTGTTTGTAGGCATTCGGATTTCCTTTTTCAACCGAAAGGTCTACCAGCTGCTTTGTTTTCGGACCCTGAATTTCAACAGTGAGCATGTCCGGAACAGCCTGATCTTTTTTTCTGTCGCCTTCAATTGCTATTAATTTTCCTTTTTTAAGACCTTCAGGAACAACTAATTTCAATTCGTTAATTGAATATAAGCTTCGTAAAGCCAATGGCTGAAATTCATCTTTCTTTGTATTTCCCGTTGCCTGCGTTGCCATGGTCATATAGCTTGCATCAACCGGTGTTTTGATGAATAATTTCCCGCCTTCGTTTTTAAACTCTACAGCTCCTTCAATGGCTCTGTTGAAAGTAACCAACGTTCCGTTGATCGATTTTGTTTCGCCAGGCTTGATGAAGATATTCTGTCTTCCGGTTTGTCCTGTTGATACCAGATGAAGATATTCGGCGCCATTCTGATCAGCTACGAGGCTGTCTTTTTTTCGCTGAACATACTCTTTTGCAACAACTTTCACTTCTTTTCCATGAAAATCATACGTCGCCTGCAAATCTTTGTGTAACGGAGACATTAAATACGGAATATCCTGATAATTCAGGACATCACCTTTTTCTTCAATCTGAATTTTCAAGAAGTTTTTATCAGTTACGATTTCATTGGAGGTTTCCCCTTCACGGATGTGCATCGTGCCCTCAAAACTGATGTACCGTGTAATAGCGCCACCAACGAAAATAAGTACGAATGCAAGGTGAAAAACCAGTACCGGCCATTTTTCTCTTTTCCATAGCCTGTATCTTCCGATATTTCCTATGAAATTAAGAATAAGCAGAACCATAATGAGTTCAAACCACTTTGCTTCGTAAATTAATGCTTTTGCTGTGGGAGTTCCGTAGTCGTTTTCTAAGAACGTTGCATATGCCATCGCAAATGCGTACACCAGTAACAACACAGCCATTGTTCTGGTCGAGATAAGAATATCCTGGAGCTTCTTCATGATATATATACTTGATAGGCAAAAATAAGGATGATAAACTACAATGCCGTTAAAAAAAGCTGTTTTTTATCACTTTAAGGCAGATAAGTCTTATTTTTAATAGTTCTTAATAATTTTATTTCGAATGATAAAAATCTAATAATTAAATATTATCTTTTAAGATATAATGAATTTTTCCGGGTTGATAAGATGTTTGCTTAAATTAAGGCGTGGTATCTGCTAAAAACCTGTTCGGAGCTTTTTTCTGTATTTAGAAAATGCAGATGAAATATTTAAATTAGATTTGAATTATTTTAAATATTTTAGTCTCTTAAAACCGTGAATAAGCTTAATAATTTTCCATTAAATAAATAAAAATATTCTTCCTCATAAGACACCGCTTTTAATGTTGAAAAACATTAAATTTGCCACAATACATTATGGATAAAAATACACAAAAAAAACAACAGGAATTGCCTGAAAAAGGCAGATTTTTATCGAAGCCGCGGGTATTCTTCGGCCTTACCTTCATTCTTTTTTCCGTCGTTCTCACCTTTTCATTCGTTTCATACCTGATGAATTGGAAGGCGGACCAAAGCCAGGCCGGAACCATGCTGGACAAAAGCATTAAGTCCTCCAACCTTTTCGGAAAACTTGGCGACTGGCTCGGAAATATTTTTATTTTCGAAAGTATCGGGGTGGCTTCATTTATAATAGCCTTTTTATTTTTAGTCTTCGGAACCATTATTCTTAAAAAGAAAATGTTCAAACCCTGGAAAACAGTAGGGCATTCTCTTTTCTTTATTTGTTGGCTCCCAATCTTATTTGGGGCTATTACAAAAGGACAGGGCGTTTTAAGCGGCGTGTACGGCTACCAGATTATGGATTCACTGAATGCGATTATTGGTTCTTATGGTCTTTGGCTGGTTTTAATTTCAAGTATTGGTTTGTATTTCATTTTAGAATTTAATCTCCGTCCGAGTTCCATTAAATCTAGGCTGAATGATCTTAATGAAAATACTATCGGAAGGGTAAAATCCATGATGCCAAATTCCGATGAAAATTTTGAGGCAGATGATGAACTTATTGAGGAAGCCGAAAATGCTGAAATCAAACCTTCAAAAATTACTGTTACAGAAGCGGTAAAGCCTAAAGCTGAACGTGAATCTGTTGTTCCGCAGGCAGAAACCATCGTAACGCCCAACAAGACTTCTTTTGAAGAGGATACAAATGAGTTTTCACAACCATTACATGTTGACCTTAATCCGAAGCCATCGGTTCCTATGCCAAGCCCGGAACAGGCGTTTGATGTGACTCCGGTGACTTCTGCGAAAGTTGCGGCTGAAGACGATATAAAGTTTAAGGTGGAAGTTGCCCCTGTAATTGATATTCTGGATGATTCTGACAGGAAGTCCCAGGAACTGGTACAAAAGCACGGGCTTTATGATCATAAGCTGGATCTTGCCAATTTCCAGATGCCGACTGTTGATCTTCTTAAGGATTACGGAAACGAAGAAATCTCCATTAATAAAGAAGAATTAGAAGAAAACAAAAATAAAATTGTAGGACTGCTGAAAAACTTTAACGTAGGAATTGCTGAAATTAAAGCAACGATTGGTCCGACAGTAACTTTGTACGAAATTGTGCCCGAAGCGGGAATCCGTGTTGCGGCGATAAAAAAACTTCAGGATGATATTGCCCTGAATCTTTCAGCATTGGGAATCCGTATTATTGCTCCGATGCCGGGTAAAGGAACCATCGGGATTGAAGTTCCACGAAAAAATCCTACCATGGTTTCCATGCGTTCGGTGATCGCATCCCAGAAATTCCAGAATACGGATATGGATCTTCCGGTAGTATTCGGAAAAACGATCTCCAATGAAATATTCATGGCAGACCTTTCCAAAATGCCTCACCTCTTAATGGCAGGTGCAACGGGACAGGGAAAATCCGTAGGTATTAACGCAATTCTTACCTCACTTTTATATAAGAAGCATCCAAGTGAACTGAAATTCGTAATGGTAGACCCTAAAAAGGTGGAACTTTCATTATATTCAAAAATAGAAAGACATTACCTGGCAAAACTTCCTGATGCGGAGGAAGCCATTATCACCGATACCAATAAAGTAATCAATACGCTGAATTCTCTTTGTATTGAGATGGATACAAGATACGATCTGCTGAAGAATGCATTCTGTAAAAATTTAAAAGAATACAATAAAAAATTCTCGGAAAGAAAACTGAATCCTGAAAACGGTCACCGTTATTTACCTTATATTGTTTTGGTGGTTGACGAGTTTGCAGATCTTATCATGACTGCCGGGAAAGAAGTTGAACTTCCGATTGCAAGATTGGCGCAGCTTGCCAGAGCAGTAGGAATTCACTTAATTGTTGCCACGCAAAGGCCGTCTGTAAACGTAATTACAGGTATGATTAAGGCCAACTTCCCTGCAAGAGCGGCTTTCAGAGTAATATCAAGTGTCGATTCCAGAACAATCCTGGATTCTCCGGGTGCAGATCAATTGATCGGTAAAGGAGATATGCTTTATTTTAACGGAAATGAAATTTTAAGACTTCAGTGTGCTTTCGTAGATACTCCGGAAGTAGAAAGACTGGCCGAATACATTGGAGAGCAGAAAGGTTATGCTTCCGCATTCATCCTTCCTGAATATGTTTCCGAAGATTCTGCAAGTACTGTTGGCGCTTTTGATCCTAACGAGAAAGATGCTTTATTTGAGGAAGCAGCAAGAATTATCGTTTCTACGCAACAGGGTTCCACCTCTATGCTTCAAAGACAATTAAAACTAGGTTACAACAGGGCCGGAAGAATTATGGACCAGCTGGAAGCAAGCGGAATTGTAGGCGGATTTAACGGGGCTAAAGCAAGAGAAGTCCTGATTAGTGATCTTCACTCTCTTGAACAGTTTTTGGATGATTTAAAAGGCTAGATTCTTTGTAAACTGTTCGTTAAATATTTAAGATTATTTTTTCTGTCTAATAATATTTCGCAAAGCAGCTTAGGATAATAAATAATATCCTTTGGAACAGTTTTTGAAAGATCTGCGCAGTTAAAAGCCCTACGGGGTTTAACTTTTAACAGTAAAGGAAGTCTAAAGATTAAAGATTTAAATAAAAATGAAAAACATTATTTCAAAAATTATAGTAAGCAGTATGGTTGTGGGTGCAGTAGCAACTGCCAATGCTCAGAAAATTGATGCGAAGGCTAAAAAAATACTGGATGATATCACGGCAAACTATAATTCTAAGAAGAATTCTTATTTTAAATTTTCCTTCGGAACGGGAACCAATGGCCAGGTTACCAAAACGGAACCGGGAATTTATTATGCATCCGGAGATAAGTACAAACTGAAGATCATGGAAACGGAACAGATCTTCGACGGCAATAAAATCTACAATATCAATACGGAAGACATGGAAGTAACGGTTGCAAAACCCAACGGAAGCGGCTCGATGTTCTCCCCTATCAATTATCTTTCGACCTACAGAAATGATTATAATGTAACCTATAACGGGAAGAAAAATGTAAACGGCGTAAGTACCGATTTTATAAAACTGACACCGGTAAAATCTAACGGGATACAGCACGTTTATCTTTTTGTAGATCCCGTAAAAAAACAGATGGTAAAACTTGAACAGCACGGAAACAATAAAGACGTTGCCGTAATCGCCATCAAAGAATATAAAGAAAATCAGGATCTGGATGCGGGAATGTTTGTTTTCGACAAGAACAAATACAAAAATTACCTGATCACCGAACTTTAACAGTCAATCTGAAAACTGGAAATTGCTTTTTATCCCTTGTATTACAATGTTACAGGCAAACAGTTTTACAGATTATAAAAATTTCATAAAATATAAAAGCTGCAAAGGAAACTTTGTGGCTTTTTCATTAATTTTGGCAGATGTTAAAAATACTAGACCGATATATCATAAAAACTTTCTTCGGACCGTTTTTCTTTATATTCAGCGTGCTGTTTTTCATATTTATTGTGAATATCATCTGGGTTCAGCTGGGACAGTTTATGGGAAAAGGGCTCAGTACCTTTCAAATTCTTAAACTTCTTTTTTATCTGGGAGTAAGCGTTATCAGTATGGTATTGCCGTTAACTATTCTTCTGGCAAGTATAATGTCCTTCGGGGAATTCGGGGAACGGTATGAGCTTGCAGCCATGAAAGCGGCAGGTATCTCGCTTACAAGAGTGATGCTTCCATTATTAGGCGTAACGGTTGTTCTTTCGGTCATGCTTTATTTTTTTTCCAATAATATTATTCCGGATTTTCAAAGGAAGGCGAAGAATATGCTCTTCAATATTGCCCAGACCAAGCCTGCGCTTAATTTTACGCCGGGACAGTTTATCGATCAGATTCCCGGATATATGGTGAAATTTGATAAGATAACCGGTGAAAACGGAGAAAATATCGATGGCGTTTTTATTCATAAAAAAGCAACAGCTTATGATAATCAGCAGTCGATTGTAGCAGAAAAAGGAAAATTTGTACCTGCCGCAAACAGAAATTATCTGAAACTTATTCTGTATAATGGGTATGTATATGAAGATAATTTTGCCGGAAAAGCAGAAAACGTCCGCCTGAAACAGCCGGATCAGGCCATAAAATTTGATTCACTGACATCACATTTCGACGTAAGTGAAATCATCAACAAAGCTATTGAAGAAGAAAAAATTACGGACGATTATCGTTTTCAGACCTTCAACCAGCTTAATAAAACAATTGATCAGACCAAAAATGATAACAATAAGTTTTTTACAAATATTAACAACGATGTTCTGAACCAGACCAATTCGGTAATAACCTACATGGATACTAAGCAGAACAGATCGAAGGCAAAACCCAAACAGCTTTTAAAGCTCGATACCTTGAAAAATGATAAAAAACTGGAAATCATCAATAATGCATACAGCAGGCTTGAGAATCTTAAAACGACCACAGAATCCAAAAATAATGAAATTGATCCTATGGTGAAATATTACGGTAAAGTGGTGATTTATCAGCAAAGAATCGTGACCTATTCATTTACCTGTATTATTTTCTTCCTGATAGGGGCAAGTCTCGGGTCTATCATCAGAAAGGGAGGTATGGGGCTTCCGGTGATTATTGCCATCGTTATTTTTATTATATTTTATGTGATCAATGTAGGTACAGAGAACATGGCCTGGTCCGGAAAGATAAATCCTTATCTCGCAGCATGGATTCCAAATCTGGTTCTCTTTCCTTTCGGAATATGGATGACTTATAAAGCGCTTACCGATTCGCAGTTATTTGATGCGGAAAAATATAAAGCTTTATTAAAACCCGTCACAAAACTCTTTGTTAAAAAAGAAGAACATAAAAGATATCAATAAAAAAGGTCCGGAGATTTCCGGACTTTTTTTATAACGAGCAATAAATGGTTTTAGGAAAACTGTAAGATTCATAGCATGTTTTTTGTATTACCGCGATATCCAATCACGATAAATTATGAAAATTACAATGTTAAGCCTCAGTCTTCTTATGTTCATTTCCTGTAAAAAAGAAGTAAAAGAATCGCAGAATACTCCGTCCGGAAATCAATTAACTGCAAAAGATAGCGCAATATCCAAAAACGACTCCATCCATACAATTGAGGATGTAAAAAAGGAATATACCTACCTTAACAATATGCTGACATCAAAAAACCTGGACTCTACAGCATTTAATTATAATTGCGATGAGAGAGAAGGTGAGGTCACTCTTTATTACAAGGATAATAAGCTCGCAGCAGTTAAGGATTTTTACGCAGAACACAGTCACTTTTCATCCTCAACAAAATATTTTGTGAAGAATGATCAGGTATTTTTTATTTTTAATGATGAAACAGTCTGGAACTTCGATGACGGAGGAACTCCCGACAGACCGGAAACGATTGATGATATCACAGAAAAAAGAATTTATATTATCAATAACAAACCTGTACAATGTTTCGAAAAAAAATATGCCATACGTTCCAAAGGAAATAATAAGAACCCTGAAACCATATCCAATAAAGAAACGAAATGTGACATTACCGAGCTTATGAAAAAGTATCAGCTCATCCTTAAGAATAAAGACAAAAAGGGAGACATTAATTGCCTGTAAAACAAAAGCGGCCCTATATAAGGCCACTTTATTATTTTAAAAAACTTAAAATTTATACTTTCATAATTTCAGCTTCTTTTGTTTTAAGATGCTCATCACAAATTTTTACATACTTATCGGTAAGAACCTGGATCTCGGCTTCAATCCCTTTGATGAGATCTTCAGATACACCATCCAGTTTTTTAAGCTCTTTCAGACCGTTTTGTCTGGCATTTCTTACTACCACTTTCGTATCTTCGGTTTCAGATTTGGCCTGTTTTGCAAGCTCCCTTCTTCTTTCTTCCGTTAACGGCGGAACATTAAGAATGATATTGATTCCATTGTTGGATGGAGCAAAACCAAGATTTGAATTAATAATTGCTTTTTCAATATCATTAATTGCCTTAGCATCCCAAGGTTGAATAGAAATCGTCATTGCATCCGGAATAGAAACATTTGCAACCTGGTTGATGGGAGTCAGTGCTCCGTAATATTCTACCATAACATCCTGAACCATATTCGTAGACGCACGTCCCGCTCTGATTCTTTGAAATGCATGATCCAGGTGCTTTACAGCTGCTTCCATATCATGCTGTACAGACTCTACTATAAGATCTAATTCTTCCATTATATAATAAAAATTTGATAAGTTACACATTAATATAAATGATTAGCAATGAGTAATAAGTAAGTAGACAATAAGTTTTTAACTCTAAACCTTACCTTTAATTATTACAAATCAACTAAAGTACCAACATTTTCTCCGTCTACAATTTTTTCAAGATTTCCGTCTTTGTTCATATCAAAAACAATGATCGGCAATTTGTTTTCGTGGCTTAAAGTAAAAGCAGTCATATCCATTACTTTAAGGTTTTTGGCGTAAACTTCGTCGAAAGATAATGAATTATATTTTACGGCGTTTACATTTTTTTCAGGATCACTGTCATAGATTCCGTCTACTCTTGTGCCCTTTAAAATAACATCGGCTCCGATTTCGATGGCTCTTAAAGTTGCCGCAGTATCCGTTGTGAAATAAGGGTTTCCTGTTCCCGCTCCGAAGATCACTACTCTGCCCTTCTCAAGATGTCTTACCGCTCTTCTTTTGATGAATGGTTCCGCTACTTTGTCCATTTCTATGGCAGATTGCAGTCTGGTTTTGATGCCGGCATCTTCAAGGGCACCCTGCAGCGCCATTCCATTAATTACTGTTGCAAGCATTCCCATATAATCCCCCTGCACTCGGTCCATTCCCTTGGCAGCTCCTGCCACACCGCGGAAAATATTTCCTCCTCCAATTACAATGGCAACTTCACAGCCTTTGTCCACTACTTTTTTGATCTCAGCAGCGTACTCCTGCAGCCTTTCATTATCAATACCGTATTGTCTTTCTCCCATTAAGGCTTCACCACTAAGTTTTAGAAGGATTCTTTTATATTTCATCTTTATTTTTAAATAAATTTTATCTGTTGATTCGTCAGAAATTTGACTTTGCAAATATAATCATTAATAATATTGATTTTTGATTCTATGTTAAATTTTTAAATCTTGTTTAAATGGCCTTTTCAGGAATATTCTCCAAACCTTTGAAGTTTTAAAAAACCCTGAAGATTTAATATTAAAACTGTGATTTTCAAAAAACATAAAATTTACCGGTAAATAATGTGAGAAATATTTTGAAAAGTACGAAAAAGGATTATTTTTGCATTACTAATAAACTGAATTGAAGAAAATTGTTATTTTTTCATTATTTCTCTCAGGAATTGTTTCTTATGCACAAACAGGAACAAACGTTTACCCGTTTTTGAACATTCCGGTTTCCGCGAGGCAGGCTGCACTCGGCGGCGATGCAATTTCCGTAAGAGATCATGATGTTTCCTTTGCCATTGCAAACCCGTCTTTGCTCAATAGAGATTCTGATAACCAGCTTTCTGTAAATGCTGCTGCTTATCTTGCTGATTCAAAATACGGAACAATAGCTTATGCTAAAGATTTTGATAACGGCCATATGGCTACCATCAATGCACGGTATATGAGCTACGGAGATATTCCCAGAACAGATGAAAGCGGTTTCGAAAACGGAACATTCAAAGCTTCCGACGTTGCTATCGGTGCCGGATATGCCTATCAGTTTGAAGAGGACTGGACCATCGGTGGCGGATTGAATTTTATCACTTCTAAAATTGACAACTATACTTCTTCTGCCATCTCAGGAAACGCAGGAATTACGTATCACAATAAAAAGAACAAGGAAACGGCTTCTTTAATATTCAGGAATTTTGGCTATCAGTTTAAGTCGTTCAACGGGACAAGGGAAAATCTTCCTTTTCGTGTAGATTTGGGATATACCAGGATTTTGAAAGCCATTCCGCTTGCGATTACCATTACTGCACACGATCTTCAGGAATTTAATATTTCTTCGCCATACAATGTAAACGGCCAGGAAGTTAATGTAGGAAGAAAAATTGCCGATCATTTCTCTCTTGGAGCGGAATTGTTTCCGGAAAAAGGATTTAATATCAGACTTGGATATAACGTAAAACGTGGAAATGAGCTTGCAGTAGCAGATCAGAGAAACTTTTCGGGGCTTTCCGCAGGTTTCGGGATTAAATTATCAAGATTCAGGATCGATTATGCGCACGTTAGATATCACAATTCCACTAATGTCAATCAGATTGGTGTTTCTATAGATCTGGTCAGTCATGCCGGAGAATAATTAAGTAAAATAAATCAATATAAGCTGTCCCTGAAATTTCTTTCAGGGATTTTTTATTTAAAAGTTTGATGTAAAGCAGGTTCTGGAACATATATATCACTAGTTACAAAATCATCGATAAAATCCGCTATAATTTACTTGGTTTTTAATAAAAAATCTGGAAATTTGTGTCATGAAAAAACCTGTTATCGCTATCGATGGGTACTCGTCTACCGGAAAAAGTTCAATATCTAAAATTATTGCCCAAAAACTTGGTATCATTCATCTTGATACTGGTGCGCTCTACAGAGGAGTTACCTGGTTTGCTCTGCAGAACTGCCTTAATGAAGACGGATTAATAGATCTCGAAAAGCTGTTTTCTTCTTTTGATGAGATTGAGCTCGAATTTAAAAATGATAACAGCGAGCTGGTTCTTTTTCTGAATCATATTGATATTTCAAAGGCAATTCGTACCAATGAAGTGTCAGAAAATGTAAGTTTTGTCGCAAAACAGAAAGAAGTAAGAGATTTCCTCCTGCAATCGCAACGCTCATTGGCAGAAAAAGGCGGTATTATTATGGATGGACGTGACATAGGGACAGTAGTTCTGCCAAATGCGGACTATAAATTTTTCCTGACAGCAAGTATTGATGAAAGAACAAAAAGACGTTATCAGGAACTCTTAACCCTTGGAATCGAAGCGGATGAAGAACAGGTGAAAAAGAACCTTATTATACGCGATAAGATTGACAGTGAGCGGGAAATAGCACCGCTAAAACAGGCAGAGGATGCTATCGTTATTGATAATACTAGCCTTTCCAAAAGAGAAACCATAGACAGCATACTTTCATACATCAAAAACATTTAACACTTTTTAATACATGTTTGCCCCCTTTGGTATATTAATTGTACAAATATTAAGCAAGTAAAACTAGTATTATTAACTATTAAAAAAACGAAAAATGTCTAAGAAAAACAATACAGCGGGTATTTTGGCAGGGCTTCTTGCAGGTGCTGCAGCGGGTGTAATTTTAGGAATGCTTTATGCTCCGGAAGAAGGTAAAGAAACCAGAAAGAAAATTAAAGAGAAAGCCAATGACATTAAAGATCAGGCTAAAAACAAATACGGAGAAGTTTCTGAAAAAGTAAAAGACCAGTACAGCAATATTTCTTCTACTTTCAAAGAAACAGCAAGTAGCGTAGCTCACACAGTGAAAGACGGATACGATAAATACAAAGATCAGATTGTTTCAAAAACTGCAGATGTAGTAAAAAATGTAGAATCTGAACTGAATGATCTAAAACAATAAAATAATTTATTTTTTTAGGTAAATTATGAGAAGGAACTTTATAAACAAAAGTTCCTTTTTTTGTAACTTTAAATAAAAACAATGATTGAAACTATTAAAGAATACGCATCGAAAAGAATTGACCTGCTGAAAATTGAAGCCACTGAAAAATCTTCGCTTTCAGCCGGAGTTATTACCTATCTTGTTTTAATGTTGGTAGCCTTTGGTTTTTTCATTATCCTGTTCAACTTTGGGATCGCTTTCCTCATCGGAAAAGCAGTAGGAGGCACCTCTTACGGATTTCTAATCGTGGCGGCATTTTACTTCCTGATTATGATGATTCTCATGGTATGTAAAAAGAAAATCGTAAATTATGTGGCAGATCAGGTTATTAAATTTTTAAATCATTAAACTATGGGCAGAAAGTATGAGAGCTTAGAAGAATTAAGAAGAAAGAAAGAACTGTTGAAACAGGAAATCGAAGGACTGGAAGATCTTCTTACATTCAAGAATACAAAAGAAAGTTTAAGTGCATTCACCAATGGTTTGACAGATCAGTACCTAGAAGAAAAAGTAGATGAAGACGGTGACGAAAAAGTAGTACTGAAAAAAGACGTCATCGCCAAACAGATCACTTCCGAAATAAAAGGAGCACTTATCAATAAAAATACGGCAATGGGTATTGCGGGCTCTGCATTCAAAGGCGATGCTGTAGATACTCTGATTAAACTGGGCGTTACTGCTCTTGTAGGAAACTATGCCAGAAAAAGCCTAAAGAGCTCAAACTGGAAAAGAAAGATAGCCGGAGTTGCATTAATATATCTTGCTCCGATTGCCTTGAGATTCATCAGAAAAAGACTGGAGAATTATCAGAAAAATCAAAGCGTTTCCAGTATGGAACAACTTATTTGAGTCTGAGTGTGGGGGCGTTTGAGTGTTTTGAATTATTACTAACTCATCAACTCTCCCACTCTCAAACCCTATTGCCCTCTTTCACTGAAAAGCTGTCCTAAGATTATTCCTGCTGCCATAGAAACATTCAGGCTCTCGGTAGACTGTGATTGTCCAAATCTGGGGATCATTACACTTTTTTCTAAAAGTCTTTCGGTTTCAGGACGCATTCCATTTCCTTCATTTCCGAGAATCAGATTCATCTTTTCAGGTTTCCTGAACGAATAGATGTTCTCCCCTTCCATATCGGTTCCGATGTTTACATTTTCTGTCTGGGAAAGATATTCTGTCAAGTCAGTATACACAATATTCACCCTTGTGAAAGATCCCATACTGGCCATAATCACTTTCGGATTATAAAAATCAACCGTATCCTTGCTGCAGATAATCTGTTCGATCCCGAACCAGTCAGCCAGCCGTATAATTGTTCCCATATTACCGGGATCCTGAATGCCGTCCAATACAAGCTGAAGATTTCCGTCATCCAGTTTTTTCTCTTCATTAAGATAGCAAACAGCAACAGAGTCCTTAGGATTTTGTAGGAAACTTATTTTTTTCAGCTCATTATCAGAAATATGAGTCAGCGGGACATCTCCTCGGTCCAATTTTTGCGGATCGGTAGAAAATATTTCTTTAATTTTAAAGTTAGATTTGAAAAGTTCAGTGATCGTTTTATTACCTTCAACCAAAAACAAATTGTATTTTTGTCTGAACTTCTTTTTATCCAAAGATTGTAAAACTTTTATTGTATGAGCTGTAAGCATTATAAGAATTCTCCTCAAAAGTATTATAAAATTATATCATTTGCAACATTTGTAGGTCTCCTTTATGCTTGTAGTACTACTAAAAAGGTTCCGGAAGGAGATTATCTTCTGGTGCAGAATAATTTCCAGTTTGAAGATCAAAAAGCTCCTTTCGACGGCGAACTGAAGGGTTATGTTCAGCAAAAACCCAATAAACGGCAGTTTCTTTTCATGCCGCTCAGTTTATGGCTGTATAATGCCGCAAATCCGAAGTACGATACGCTTCTGAATGAGTATATGACGTATCCGAATGAATTGCGGAACCAAAAGCTGAGAGATTCTCTTTTCATTAAATACAATATGAAAAGCAGTGTGGGTAAAAGTCTTTTTTTCGACAGGTTATATCATAGCTGGGGATCGGCACCGGTAATTCTTGACCAGACCAAAACCGAAAAAAGTGCAGAATCAATAAAGAAAAGACTTACATACCGTGGATATTGGGATGCCGAAGTAAAATTTAAGCATGATCTGGATTCTGCAGCCAAAAAAGCGGCAGTAACATATTTTATTACCCATAAAGACCCTACTTATATCAAAGAATATTATTACAATATTACAGATCCCAAGGTAAAAAATATTTATCAGCAGAAAATAAGAGAAAGTCTTATCAGACAGGGACAGATATTGGATCAGACCGTTCTTGAAAAAGAAGTGACAAGAATCAACGAACTGATGAAAGATTATGGCTATTATAAATTTAATAATCTCGGGGATGAAATTTATTTTGTAGCCGATTCGATCAAAAGCAGAAAACAGGTTCCTTTAACGCTCGAAATTCATAAAGACTCACTCGATAGACCTTACAAAGTATCGACAATTGGAAATATTGATATTGCCATCGTCGATGAAGTGGGAGATTATCCTAAAAATACAAAAAAAGACAGCTTAAGAGGAATACGTTTTCATAAGATTGACAATCAGTATGACTCAAGAGCAATATGGCGCGCCATTACGGTTGGAAATAAGCAGGTGTATGATCAGAAAAAATTTGATCTTACGAGAAGGAATCTTTTGGCAATGAATAATTTCAGCATCCTTAAGTCGAGAGATTCTTTAAGGCATGGCGGCGGCGTTGCTCCCAACGACAGTATTGTCGATGTGATGTATGTGCTCAAGCCGCTTCCGAAATATGAGCTGAAGCTGGGTACGGATGTTAATTACTCCCAGTTGCTGAATCTTGGGGTGTCCCCTTCGGTGGATCTTACAACAAGAAATGTATTTGGCGGAGCTGAAAACCTTTCTACAAGTCTTGCAGGAACCTTTGGTTCGATAAGAAGTACTAAAGATATCAGCAGCAGGGTTCTGGCTTATGAAATTTCCGCGCAGGCATCGTTGAACTTCCCAAGGTTATTGCTGCCTTTCGATTATTATAAATTACTGCCAAAAAGATACAGCCCTACTTCATCCATCGTATTGGGAGCTTCGGTTCAGAATAATATCGGTCTCGGAAGGGTAAACTTTAATACAGGCTTAAATTATCTCGCAACCGTAAACGACAAGGTTTCTCACAGGCTTACTTTATTCAATACACAGTTAAGTTTAACAAAAAATAAGGATGCCTATTATGATTATTTTGTGAACGATGAAGCGATCAGAAGTGAAATATTTGACGATTATTTTGCTTTTAAACCTTCTGTAGCGCAGCAGTTCAGTGCGGGTCAGCTTACCATAGATGAAGTTTCAAGACGTATTACATTAGATACGGAATATACCGCATCGCTTAATCAGCAGGGCGCTGACAGGTTTATTGCTTTTGTAGGAACATTAATCAATAAAGACAGACAGACTCAGGATGTTTTAATCTCTTCCTTCATTTATAATTTCGTTTATAATGAAATTGGTAAAAAAGATTATCCGAACTCTTTTTATTTTAATGGTAAAGTAGAGCTTGCCGGTAATATCTTCAGTATTTTTAATCAGAAAAGAAATGAGGGCGGAATTGTTACCAGTCCGGAAAGAACCATTTTCGGGGTTCCTTACGCACAGTTCGTTAAATTTGATTTTGATGTAAGAAAATATTTTAAATTCAATAATAATACATTAGTACTCCGTCAGTTTGTAGGAATTGGTATCCCGTACGGAAACTCTTCCAGTATGCCGGTAATACGTTCGTATTTTAATGGTGGAGCAAACGATATCAGGGCGTGGGTTCCTTTTGGAGGATTGGGTCCCGGAGACTCTCAAATTGACGAGCGTGTGCGTACCTACATGACCGAAAATATGAAGCTTACAACCAACGTTGAATTCAGGGTGCCTTTTAATGACACTTATGAAGGAGCGCTTTTTACGGATATCGGTAACATATGGTCGTTGAAAAATTCTAATGAAGTGGCGTCAGATGAATTTAAATTTAATAAATTCCTGAAACAAGTTGGTATAGGAAGCGGTTTTGGATTAAGGGTGAATATTGCTTATATCACATTAAGACTTGATCTTGCCTACAAAATGTATGATCCCAACAAACCGGAAGGCGACCGATGGAGGCTGAAGTATTTCCAGCCATTTAAGCCGACACTGAATATTGCCTTCGGATATCCGTTCTAATCCGGGGAAATGCCTAACGCAAAATACACAACAGCAACCGTTCTGGCTAAAATCTCCCGGAACTGGTTTCTGTAGTAGCTCTCGGGCTTGGTAACGTCGCGGGCATCAAATCCTAAGGCATTCATATTATTGTTTCTTGCGAAAAGAAGCGCCCGGAGATTATGAAATCCCTGTGATACAATAATGACATTATCTTTTTTATATACATCTTTGCAGCGCAAAATACTTCGGTAAGTATTGAAACCTTTCGGATCTTCTATGATTATGTCTTCAGGAACTCCTTCCTGGTAGATCAAATAGTTTTTCATCGCAGCAGGTTCATCATATCCTTTGCTTTTTTCACCGCTTACCAGAATTTTTTTTATTTTCCCATGATGATAAAGCAAGGCTGCCGCATCCATTCGTTTGGTAAAGTACGGATTGGATTGCCCGGATCGCATCTTTGGTGAAGTTCCCAGAACCAGAGCCACTTCTCTCGGCGGAATTTTGGAGATCTTGTTGTAAGTTCTTCCGTCTGTGAGTGCAAAAACCCAGGCATTGGCAAGGCATATCAGCAGAATTATCATTTCCGCTGATATTATTATGAGGTTAAATATGTTTTTTATTATTCTCAACTCAGATCAAAGTTAAGCTTTATTTTCTTGCTTTTGGCAACTGACATACACGCCAGGATATGTCCTTTTTCTTCTTCTCTTTCCGTAAGATATTCATTTTCCAGCAATTCTACTTCACCTTCTTCAAGAATACATTCACAGCTTCCGCAAATCCCTGATTTACAGGAATACGGAACCGCAAATTTCTGAATGAGCAATTGCTGTAATATTCTCTCCTTATTATCGGGAAGTTCAGTAATATATTTTTTCCCAAGCATGGTAAATTCAATATCGATATCTTCAATGACAGGAAATTCTTTTTCAACAGGATAAATGTCGTCATTATATTCCTCAAAAAGTTCAAAATGGATATTTCTCTTGGGAATCCCATGGTGATAGCATGCATTGGCCAGTGTCTTAATCATATCCCCTTTTCCGCAGATCAGCACTTCATCTACAGCATCCCAGATCGTAGATTCTTCGTCGGTATCATCCAAGTGAAGGATTTGATTGATAATCAATGCCAGTTTCCTGTCATCCAGTCTTCCGTGAAAAAAGCTGTTTGAGGTTTTTTCCTTAGAAAAGAAATAAAAAATCTGTAACCTGTCTCCGCAATTCCTTGCAAGATTGTCCAGTTGCTCACGGTATATTAAATCGTCGGAAGATTTATTACCAAAGAACAGAAAAAGTCTTGTTCTGGGCTCATTATGCAGAATATTTTTAAAATGGCTGAGAATCGGGGTGATTCCTATACCTGCTGCAAAACCAATAATTGTCCGGAATTCGCTGGGTTTGGATATAAGTGTAAATCTTCCGGCCGGTTCACTTACTAACAGAATGTCCCCGACATTATAATTCCTGAATAATTCTGAAGTGTCTCCTTCCGGTGAGTTGATCTTTATTCCCAAAGCGATTTTCTCTTCATACGGAGCAGAAGTCATTGAATAATCTTTGATCACTTCTTGCCCGTGAGCATTGAATTTTATACTTACAAACTGCCCTGCCTCAAACATGAAATTCTCTTTCAGATTCCCGGGAATTTCAAACTCCAGAGAAAAAGTATTTTTGGTCAGTTCTTCCTTTTTCGTTATTTTTAGCCAATGAAACTTGGTAAGTTTCCCTTTATAGATTTGTTGTTCCATACTTCAATTCAAAAATAGATAAAAAATAATGAAAAAGATAATCTTATCCTCGCTTTTCCTGATTTCAGTTTTCAGCTGTAAAAAAGAAAACACCAAAACGGAAGACGGAATGGCAGCACAGGATTCAGTATCTGTGTCGGAGCCTAGCAAAGCTCCTGCTGTTCTTAAAATGTACACTGCTGAGCAGACTTCCGAGTTTTTAGGCAAAAAGAATGACACTTTATATGTTACGAATTTTTTTGCTACCTGGTGCGGACCTTGCGTTAAGGAAATTCCTCATTTTAAAAATAAAATTCAGGAACTTAACGGAAAGCCCGTTAAAATCACCTTTGTAAGTGTAGACAGCAAAAATGACTGGAATACAAAAGTTCCTCAGTTTGTAGACGAACAGGGAATCCGGAATAACACGGTTTTACTTGATGGCCAGCTTTTGGGTGGCGATTTTTTTGCCGCTAATTTTAAAGAATGGGATGGCAGTGCAATTCCTTTTACTTTCATGAGAAGAGGCGATAAAACCGATGAAACCTTGGGAATGATCAGTGAAGAACAGCTTACCGAAAAGATTAATTCTCTTTTAAAATAAAACATCAGACTTTTTATGTCAGATAAATTTAAAATCCTGTGTTTGGTTTTATTTTTTGCCATTCTTTTGGCAGTGATTATAAACCTGAATACAGGATTTTTAAGTTTACATTTTCAGGACTTTTTTTCGGAATCCTCAAACAGCCAGATTGCGGAAATTCGTGTAAACCGTGTTTTAGTAATACTTTTGGCCGGAATTTCCATTCCTACTTCCGGGTTTCTGATGCAGGAATATTTTCAGAATCCTCTTGCCGGACCCGACATTTTAGGAATCACTTCTGTGGCCAGTTTATCGGTTGCTTTTTATATTTTTTTTTCACATGATATTTTCCTGCCGGAGTTTCTTCAGAATAGCTTTTTAAGCTTTGCAGCTATTGGGGGAAGCTTATTGCTGATGCTGGTTTTCCTTGGCATAACCAGAAAGTTTCAGGATAAGTCTTATCTCATCATTTTTGGATTTCTGATATCAGCCTTTGCAGGAGCGATCGTTTCCCTGCTGCAATTATATGCAGAAAATCAGAGCCTGAAAAACTATGTTTTGTGGTCTTTCGGAGCAAATAATATGGTGTCGAGAAATCAGATTTATGTTTTATCCATCTTAATTCTAGCGGGTTTATGGGTCTGTTTTAAAGCCATAAAACCTTTGATTGGAAATTCCCTGGGAACATCGTATGCACAGAGTCTGGGAGTGAATCTGAATCAACTTAAAATATTAATAGTTGTTGCTTCTTCCCTGCTTTCAGCTTCTGTAACGGCTTTTTTAGGTCCGGTTTTGTTTATCGGAATTATTGTTCCTCATTTCTGCAGACTGGTCTATAATCCTGCAAAGCTCTGGCAGCAATGGATTTTAAATATGTTTTTAGGAATGCTGATCATGTTGATCTTCTCAATAATCGCAGAAAAAACTCAGATTCCGTTGAATGTGATAAGTTCAGTCTTTGGAATTCCTGTGATTTTGGGAATGCTTTTGAAGCAGAATAAAGTATGAAAGTGAATTGTGAATAAGTAAATTGTTAATTTTAAATTCTCTCGCGGATTTTGCAGATAGCGCAGGTTTTTGAGTATACTCTTTAATTTTATTCCAAGTTGTCATTCCGTAGGAATCTAAATTAACTTTGTAGAGATGCTTCCAGTATGACAAAATAAATATAAAAAATTAAACATGTTATTTAGTAATAGATTAAAATCTGTAAAAATCTGCGAAATCCACGGGAAATAAAAACAAAATGCATCTACAAATCAAGCAAGCAAACATCGGTTACAATAAAACTTTAATCTCCAATGCAGATACCAATCTGAATTTGGGTGAGGTCTGCCTGTTGATTGGTAATAACGGTGTAGGTAAGACAACCCTAATTAAATCCATATTACATCAGGTACCACTTCTCAAAGGCGAAATTTTCATCAATTATAAGAATATAAGACAACTTTCTGCCAAAGAAATTGCGGAGCAGATAGCTATTGTTTTTTCAGGTTCCGTTATTCCGCAAAATTATACCGTTGAAGACCTGATCTCATTAGGAAAATATATTTACTATCCTTTTTATTTCGAGCTTAAAAAAGAAGACCGGGATGAAGTTTTGCACATCATTCAAGCGCTGGATCTGGTTCAGTACAAAGATACGCCACTCAGAAACCTATCTGATGGTAATCTTCAGAAGGCTTTTATAGGAAGAGCTATTACACAAAATGCTCCTATCATTATCCTTGACGAGCCAACAACGCATCTGGATGAGAAAAACAAGATTATCATTCTTAAAACCCTTCGGACACTTGCTAAGGAACATAATAAGCTAATTCTTTTTTCGTCCCACGACTGGAGACTGGCAAAAGAATTTGCTGATAAAATCTGGTATGTAAAAGAAGAATATTTATATACAGGTATGGTGGAAGACATTCTCTTACAGCATGAAGAACTCACAAGGGCTACCCTTTTTGAGATCAATCCGGAATTTGTTCCGCCACACATCATTGCTCCGAACGTGTACAAAGAAATGTTGTTTTCATTACTACAGAAAAATTTCAGAAAAGATCTTTCCAGATTCACATTTGAATTTAAGAATAAACAGTGGATGATTTCAGGATTTGCAGATATTCATCAATGTAAATCTTTTGAAGAAATTATTGTTTTATTGAAAACCATCTATTAACAATTGCCTTTCTTTATTAAATTGATATACTATGCATGCATAATATTATGCTCATCATATCAATTAAGACTTTTATTTTCAATCTGTTAACAAATTTTAACGTAAATAAATACTATGCATGCATAATATTTACTATATTTGGGTAAAACCTTGATATAAAAATGATGGATAACAAGAAAGAGAAAATAGAGAACGTTGATTTAATTCTGAAACAAACCTGGCTTGCTGTTTCCAAGATGTATACCGAAATGGCTCAGGAACACGATTCTACGGCTGTTCAGGCACTTACTCTACTCAAAATTGATCCTAAAGAAGGAACAAGAAGTACAAATCTTGGACCTAAAATGGCTATTGAGCCCACTTCATTAACAAGAATTATAAAGCTTCTCGAAGATAATGGCTATATCTACAAAGAAAAAACCACTACAGATAAACGGGAAGTTATCATAAAGCTTACTGATAAAGGTCTGCATTCGAGAAACATGTCTAAAGAAGTAGTCGTTAACTTCAATAAAAAAATTATGGAGAAAATTGCTCCGGAAAAGCTTGAAACTTTTAAAGAAGTGATGACCGAGATTATGAAAATCGCCACAGATTTAAACAACAGAAAATAACTTTAAAGTATTTTATATTCTGAAGGAAGAATCAATTGTAGATATTTAAAACGGAAACTTTCAGGATTCAGAATAACGGTAACATTAAAACAATTACAAATAATAAATCAAATGAAAAGAAGAATCAAACACGTTACAGTTCTTGGTTCAGGAATTATGGGAAGCGGTATTGCTGCACACTTCGCCAACATTGGTGTGGAAGTTTCGCTGCTGGATATTGTTCCCTTTGAACTTACTGAAGCAGAACAGAAAAAAGGTTTGACCAAAGACGATAAGGCGGTAAGAAACAGGATTGCCTCAGAAAACTTTGAAAAACTTAAAAAAGCGAGTCCTGCCCTGCTCTATTCTCCGAAATTTGCTGACAGAATTAAAGTAGGAAACTTTGATGACGACTTACAAAAAATAAAAAATACAGACTGGATTATTGAAGTTGTTGTTGAAAGACTTGACATCAAAAAATCCGTTTATGAGAAAATTGAGCAGTTCAGAAGACCGGGAACTTTGATCTCATCTAATACTTCCGGGATTCCTATTCATTTCTTAACAGAAGGAAGAAGCGAAGATTTCAAACAGTATTTTGCAGGAACACACTTTTTCAACCCTGTAAGATATCTTCCTCTTTTAGAAATTATTCCAACCAATGATACGCTTCCGGAAGTGATTGACTTCTACATGAGCTACGGCGCAAAATACTTAGGAAAAACAACCGTTTTAGCAAAAGATACACCCGCGTTTATTGCCAACAGAATCGGTGTTTTCTCAATGATGGATCTTCTTCACAACGTTCAGAAATTAGATTTAACTGTTTCAGAAGTTGATAAATTGACAGGTCCGGTAATTGGACGTCCGAAATCCGCTACTTTCAGAACAGCAGATGTTGTAGGTCTGGATACTTTGGTTATGGTGGCAAACGGAGTTCGCCAAAGCGGTGCTGAAGCTAATGATTTCAACAATGTTTTTGCTCTTCCGGATTATATCCAGAAAATGGTCGACAATAAGTGGTTGGGATCTAAAACAGAACAGGGCTTTTATAAAAAAGTAAAAAATGCAGAAGGAAAATCTGAGATTCACGGGTTAAATCTTGATACTTTAGAATATGAACTTCAGGGTAAATCTTCTTTTCCGACACTGGAATTGACTAAAACAATTGACAAGCCAATTGACCGATTTAAAGTATTAATCGGCGGAAAAGATAAAGCCGCAGAACTGTACAGAAAATCTTTAGGCGCATTGTTCGCTTACGTTTCTCATAAAGTTCCTGAAATCTCTGACGAAGTTTACAAAATAGACGATGCCATGAGAGCCGGATTCGGATGGGAAAACGGTCCGTTTGAAATCTGGGATGCCATTGGCGTTCAAAAAGGCGTTGAATTGGCTAAAGATGCGGGTTATGAAGTTTCAGACTGGGTTAAAAATGTAGAAACATTTTATAAAGTTAATAATGAAGGACAAAGCATTTACGTTGATAAAAACTCCGGTGAATACAACAACATTCCGGGACAGGATGCTTTTATTATTTTAGACAATATCAGAAAAAACAAAACACTTTGGAGCAATTCCGGGTCCGCTATTGAAGATTTGGGTGACGGAATCATCAACTTTGAAATCCGTTCTAAAATGAACTCTTTAGGAGGCGAAGTTCTGGATGGATTAAACAGAGCGATTGATTTAGCTGAAAAAGAATATGACGGATTGGTTGTCGGAAACCAAGGAACCAATTTCTCTGTAGGTGCCAATTTAGCAATGATTCTGATGATGGCTATTGAACAGGATTGGGATGATCTGAATATGGCTATCGCCTATTTCCAAAAATCGATGATGAGAGTTCGCTACTCCTCTATTCCCGTAGTCGTTGCTCCTCACGGAATGACGCTGGGTGGCGGTTGCGAAATGACCATGCATGCCGACAGAGTGGTTGCAGCAGCAGAAACCTATATCGGACTGGTTGAAACCGGAGTCGGTGTTATTCCCGGCGGTGGAGGAACAAAAGAGCTTACATTAAGAACTTCAAGAGAATTTCACAATGATGATGTAAAAAACAACAGATTGCGTGACGCCTTCATGAATATTGCTATGGGTAAAGTAGCTACTTCAGCTTACGAAGCTTACGATATGGGAATTCTTGAGCATGGAAAAGATATCGTGGCAGTAGATAAAAGAACTCAGATCAAGACTGCGAAAATGTTAGCAAAAAGCTTAGCAGAACATGGTTACACACAGCCTATCGAGCAGAAAGTGAAAATTTTAGGTAAAGATGCGCTCGGAATGTTCTATGTAGGAACCGACCAGATGCTTACCGGAAATTACATCTCCGAACATGATAAGAAAATTGCCGACAAGTTAGCGTACGTCATGGTGGGAGGAAATCTTTCCGAACCAACCGTGGTTACAGAACAGTATTTATTGAATCTTGAAAGAGAAACTTTCCTGCAGCTTTGCGGAGAGAGAAAAACATTAGAGAGAATTCAATATATGTTGCAGAATGGTAAACCGTTGAGAAACTAACAGAAGCTTCGAAGGAGCGAACTGTTAATAGCAGAATAATATAAAATTGATAAAAGCTAAAGTTTTTGAGCCCTGAAAGGGCGAAATAAAATAGCATCGGGTGAAACCCGGTGCAAATCCGAAATAATTTAAACAAATGAAAACAGCATATATAGTAAAGGGTTTCAGAACGGCCGTTGGTAAAGCACCCAAAGGAAGTTTACGATTTACAAGACCCGATGTAATGGCGGCAACCGTAATTGAAAAATTAATGGCTGAGCTTCCGCAATTAGATAAAAATAGAATTGATGACCTGATTGTAGGAAATGCGATGCCCGAAGCTGAGCAAGGCTTAAATGTTGCCCGTTTAATTTCCTTAATGGGTTTAAACACAGATAAAGTCCCTGGAGTTACCGTAAACAGATACTGCGCATCGGGAAGTGAAGCAATCGCGATTGCTTCTGCAAAAATTCAGGCCGGAATGGCAGACTGCATTATTGCCGGAGGTACAGAATCTATGTCGTACATTCCGATGGGAGGATATAAACCTGTTCCTGAAACAGATATCGCCAAAACAAACCCTGATTATTATTGGGGAATGGGTTATACTGCGGAAGAAGTGGCGAAACAATATAAAATCACAAGAGAAGAACAGGACCAGTTCGCTTTTGAATCTCATATGAAAGCCTTAAAAGCCAATCAGGAAGGCAGATTTGCCAGCCAGATTGTTCCGATTCCTGTTGAATATAATTTCCTGGATGAAAATCAGAAGATTCAGTCTAAAAAATTTGATTTTTCAGTAGATGAAGGTCCGAGATCTGATACTTCTTTACAAGGTTTAGCTAAATTAAGACCGGTTTTTGCCAACGGAGGAAGCGTAACCGCCGGAAACTCATCACAGATGAGTGACGGAGCAGCTTTTGTAATGGTGATGAGCGAGGAAATGGTAAAAGAATTAGGATTGGAACCGGAAGCAAGATTGGTTGCTTATGCAGCTGCAGGATTAGAGCCAAGAATCATGGGAATGGGACCAATTTATGCTATTCCCAAAGCGTTGAAACAAGCAGGTTTGGAATTAAAAGATATTGAATTAATAGAATTGAACGAAGCATTCGCATCGCAGTCTGTTGCTATTAAAAAAGAATTAGGCTTAAATCCGGATATTCTCAATGTAAACGGAGGAGCAATTGCTTTGGGCCACCCTCTTGGATGTACCGGAACGAAGTTAACCGTTCAGCTTCTTGATGAAATGAGAAAACGCGGAAACAAATACGGAATGGTTTCGATGTGCGTGGGAACAGGACAGGGAGCAGCGAGTATTTTTGAATTGCTTTAATACAATGTCAACAGGCAAGAAAATTTCTCTTTTCATTATTATTTCAATCGTATTAATTATCTATTTTTTTGGATACAATTATGATTATAATAATAGTTATTGGATATCAATGTTATTCTTTGTATTAATTTTATTCAGCTATGTTGGGCTAACATTATCTACATACGAAAAGGTTGTGGGCGAAAATCCAGGAAAATTCTTCTGGTATCCTTGGAAAAAAATAAAATATGTTTTTCTAAGTGGTGTTATGACAGTGTTCTCAATTATCTTGATTTTTAGTACGCTGTCTATTTCGCTTGAATTAGCAAAACAAAGAAAGTATAAATTTTTAAACTCAAAAGAAACCAATAAAATAATCGGATTTATTTCAAAGCTTGACAGTATTCCACAAAGATATGGAAAGAGACCAGTAGCCTATCTAAGCTATAGTGTTAAAGAAAAAAAGTTTGAATTTGAACTCGAAAATCAAAATTCAAAATATAAATTAAATCAAAAAATTAAAATTAAGTATTCGTTAAAACATCCTGATATGTTTGAAATCTTAGAAATAAATAGAAATTAAATAAAAATCAAGTATTAAATGGGAAATATAGTAAAAGGTGGTGAATTCTTAATTAAAGAAATTCCTGCAAACGAAATTTTCAGTCTTGAAGAACTGAATGAAGAACAGAAAATGCTTCGCGATTCTGCGAAAGAATTTATAGACAGAGAAGTCGTTCCGCATCATGATCGTTTTGAGAAAAAAGATTATGCATTAACGGAAGAAACAATGCGTAAACTGGGAGAAATGGGAATGCTGGGAATCACTGTTCCTGAAGAATACGGCGGTCTTGGAATGGGATTCGTCAGTACAATGCTGGCTTGCGATTATGTTTCGGGAGGAAATGGCTCATTAGCAACAGCTTACGGAGCTCACACCGGAATCGGAACACTTCCAACCCTTCTTTACGGAAGTGAAGAATTAAAAAAGAAATATCTTCCGGATCTGGCTACTGGAACGAAATTCGGAGCTTATTGTTTAACGGAACCCGATGCCGGTTCTGATGCCAACTCTGGAAAAACAAGAGCGAAATTATCTGAGGATGGAAAACATTACATCATCAACGGACAAAAAATGTGGATTTCCAATGCAGGCTTTGCAGATACATTCACTTTGTTTGCCAAAATAGATGATGATAAAAACATCACAGGTTTCGTAATCAACCGTTCTGAACTTGAAAATCCTGAAAGCTTAACTTTCGGTGAGGAAGAGCATAAATTAGGAATCCGTTCGTCTTCTACCCGTCAGGTTTTTTTCAATGATATGAAAGTTCCTGTTGAAAATATGCTGGGTGAAAGAAATAACGGTTTCAAAATCGCTCTAAATGCATTGAATGTCGGCAGAATCAAGTTGGCTGCAGCCAATCTTGACGGACAAAGAAGGATCTTAAACCACTCTATTCAATATTCAAATGAAAGAAAACAATTTGGTGTTTCTATTTCAACTTTTGGAGCAATCAGAAAGAAAATTGCAGAAATGGCAACCGGAGTTTTTGTAAGTGAAGCAGGATCTTATCGTTTGGCAAAAAATGTTGAAGATAAAATTGCAGAATTAGTTGCAGGCGGAATGGATCATCAGCAAGCTGAATTAAAAGGTGTTGAAGAGTTTGCGGTAGAAGCATCGATTCTTAAAGTTTTTGTTTCAGATCTTACTCAAAATACAGCAGATGAAGGAATCCAGATTTATGGAGGAATGGGATTCTCAGAAGATACTCCAATGGAATCTGCATGGAGAGATGCAAGAATCGGAAGAATTTATGAAGGAACCAACGAAATCAACAGACTTCTTGCCGTTGGAATGTTGATCAAAAGAGCAATGAAAGGGGAATTAGACTTACTATCTCCGGCGATGGCAATCAGCAAAGAACTGATGGGAATCCCATCGTTTGATGTTCCTGACTACTCTGCTTTTATGAGTGAAGAAAAAGCGATCATTGCCAATCTTAAAAAAGTATTCTTAATGGTTTCAGGAGCCGCTCTTCAGAAATATATGATGGATATTGAAAAACAGCAGCATTTGTTACTGAATGCCTCTGAAATTCTTAACCAGATCTATATGGCAGAATCTACAGTGTTGAGAGCTGAAAAACATTTCTCACTGGATTCTGTAGAAGCAGCAATGGCTCAGCTGAATCTTTACAAAGCCGTTGAAAAAATCATTACTGCAGCAAAAGAAGGAATCGTTTCTTTCGCCGAAGGTGATGAGCAAAGAATGATGCTGTCCGGATTAAGAAGGTTTACAAAATATACCAACCATCCGAATGTAGTGGCATTAACAGAAAAAATTGCTGCCCATTATATTGAAAAAGGAGCTTATTAGTCTTTTATATATAAATTTGATTTCAAGGCGTCTCAATGTTGAGACGCTTTTTTTATTGCAGCAAATAAATATCAAAATGAACCGTAGAATGTAATAAAAATAAGGTTTTAATTGTTTTTACTATACCTACCTATAGTTTAATCTTAAAGATTTTTACTGATGAAAATACTAGTAATTCCGGTTATATTGTTTGCAGTGTCTGCTTCGGGACAGCAAAAAGAAAAGAAACTTCTGATACCTCCTGATACTACGAAACACAAGAAGCCTTATTTCCGCGATAAAGAAATGAAGCCGACCGATCCTCAAAGAAAAATATACAAAATGCCTTCCGCAAAACCTGATGAATCGGTATATTCCAGCCTTAAAGACAAGAGAAAAGATACTACGGATTATAAGATGCTTAACTCGATAATACCTCAAAAAGGTCCGGATAATAAATAATTATATTTGAAATTAGGCGTACATGCGTATTACACAAAATTATTATTAAAAAAATGTTTCAAATGTTGTGGCATTTTTTATTTTTGTACTCTACTTAGTGAAGATGACAAAAGAAGAACTACTCAACAGAGCGATAAAAATAGCCGATAAGGCACACAAAGGTCAGACAGATAAATATCATGCGCCCTACATTGCCCACGTCATGCGCGTGATGGAATATGGAAAAACCATGGACGAAAAAATTGTGGGCGTTCTGCATGATGTTGTTGAAGACCACCCACAGGAATACAGTCTGGATTATCTTCGTGGTGAAGGCTTCCCTGAATATATCATTTTTGCGATAAGCTGCCTTACAAAGTTTGACCCGGATGAAGAGTATGATGATTTTGTAAGAAGAACAGAACGCTCTCCATTAGCCGTTGCCGTAAAACTTAATGATTTAAGGGACAATATGGATCTTCGCAGGGTAAACCGAGAATTAACACCAAAAGATATCAAAAGATTTAATAAATACCTTAAAGCTTATCACTACCTGATTGAAAAATATTAGATAAAAATGACTAATGATTGATTAGCGACTATGCTTTTTATATGCGGATGATTAAATTTCATTTTAACTAACATCATTGCCTCTCATTGCAAACTTAAGATTAATTTAAGGCTAAAAATTAAGCAATAGTTTAATCCGCACCAGGGAAGTCATACGTTTTTTTAGGATGTTTCGTCCCGTCGATATTGATGTTTAAAGCAAGGTATACGAAGTGGAAATTTTTATTTCCCGAAGCTTCAAATTCCCTCTGCCATAAATAACCGCCGAGAACACCGAAGTAGTCGTCAATCTGATAGCCGAAACCGCCATATACCCTGTTCCTGGCAAAGGTAGGCTTCATCGGGCTTACCAGGAAAATTTCATCATATACATTGGCAAAAACAGTCCCTTTTTTCACTTCTTTTGCATTCAGCGGAACACTTACATTCAGACGGTAACGGTAACGCATTCTCTCCGAGCTTTTATCAGTCTGCGGTTCATAAAACCAGCTTTTTTCAGCTCGTAATCTGTTTTCAAACTTCACGATCCCTTTCTTAAAATCAATGACGTCCTGAAGCCATACCCTGAATTCCTCTTTATTAATTTTCTTATCCTTATAAGTGGCGTATCTTCCCAATCCGATGAAAGGTTTGTGGTTTTTGGTAAGATTGTAGCCCAATCCACCCTTTATCTCATAATAATCCGGATATGTATATTCCTGGATTCCTCTCGACTGTCCTTCAGCATAAAGAAAAAATTTCGGATGAAATTTATATGTTACGGTCAGTGCATTGAAGCTGGAAATATGTTCCTGTGCTTTGAAGAATGTTACACTTAAAAATAGCCCCAAGCCTAATCCTAATGAGAATTTCATCTGAAAAATTTTTGCAAATGTAAATTAATTAACAATTTGTTAATATTAACTTTAATTCATCAATAGTTAACAATTATTTAATATTAAAATTATAAGATAATCCTAAATGAAACCACCTTTGTGGCATTGGAACACCAAATGTTTCTGTATATGAAGTATTTGTTAAATTATTAACAAGAACATACACCGAAAAATCTTTTTTAACAAAACTTAATTTATCATCGACAAGATTGTAGCTGCCGTTATTCAGTCTTTCATTATAACGGTAGACAATTTCATTGGTGAAGTTTTTCAGGAAGCGTGTTTCCAGTTTGGCAATAAACTGATGCTTTAAATTATCCAGGAGATATCTTGCCGAAAAATCAGCAGGCTTGTTTAATTTGTTATCAAGATAAGTATATCCGACAGTATATTTCAGCCAGTAATTCAGGCGGTGGTTAAATTCTGCCTCAATTCCTTTTATGGTTGTCTGCCCGATATTTTGAGCGTACCACACCGGATCTTCCGGTTTCATTTTTGTCCAGTCAATAGCATCATTTGTATCTCTCACAAAACCGCTTATTTTGGCTAATATATTTTTGGTCTGAAACTGATACCCGATTTCTGCATAGACTGCATTTTCAGGTAAAAGATCAGGATTTCCCTGCTCGGTTTTGCTTGTGTAATAAAGATCGGTGAAAGTAGGAATACGATGAACTTTTGCAATATTTCCGTACACTTTATTATTTTGGTTAAAGCTGTATCCTACATCCAGCCCCGGATAGAAAAAGTTGCCTTCATTAGAATAATTGGCCCATGATATTCCCGGACTGATATTAAGTTTTTTGTCCAGCAAAGAAAAATGATGCTCGAAAAATACCTGAGATACAAAGCGGTTTCTTTCACCAAGATTATTGCTTGCCAGAAATTCTTTTCTCAGCTCAACTCCGATTCCTGTTGTTCCTAATCCCCAATCATAGCTGGAATTAATCTCTCCGCCTACATTATTTCCGATATGCATGTTGTGGTAGATTTCAGGCTTTTGCCTGTTAAAAAGGTACATATCCTGCCCTCTTCGCCAATACACATTTGAATTTAATTTTAATTTTCCAAACGTCTGCTGATGAGCAAGACTTATCACAGAAGCCTGTGTTTCTTCATATTGTTCCGTTGCGGCTTTTGAGGCATAAAATCCGTTGGCCCCGAATTTCTTTTCAGAAAAACCAGCCTGAAGTCTGATGCTTCCGTCTTTTATATTCAGCTTGCTTTGATAAAAAACATTCCTGATTTCGTAATCCGTATTATACATATAACCCTGTGATCCGGAAGAATTCGCCTGCAAAGAATTGGAAAATTTTTCATTTCCCAGTTGTGCGTTGAACCCCAGTTCATAGGTTTCATAATCACCGCCTTCCACGTTTACTTTTACCCTTTTGCCCGGATCTATTTTGGTAATGATATTGATAACCCCGGCATATGCATTTTGCCCGAAACGCCTGGCTGCAGGGCCTTTTATGACTTCAATTCTTTCCACGTCGCCAAGATCCACAGGAAGGTTCATCGAATTATGCCCCGTCTGGGAATCATTCATACGGATTCCGTTCAAAAGTAAGAGTACCTGCTCAAAAGAGCTTCCCCGAAAACCTATATCACTCTGCACTCCATTGGCCCCTCTCCTTCTGATATCCATTCCCGTAACCTGCTGTAGGATTTCATCAATACTTTTTGCAGGTGAATTGATAATTTCTTCCCTCGTGATAACGGTGATATTCTGGTTGGCACTTTTATACGGTGTGGAAAAAAGCTTCCCCTGAATTTCAATAGTCTCGATATCAGTAGACTTTTCCTGTGCCTGTGCGAAAAATAAAGTTCCGAGAAAAAAAATACTTCCTGCTCTTCGTATCATATGTCAGAATTATAGTTAATTATTTGTGACGCCAAAAGTAGTGGAGTTCGTCAAGACATACAAATGATAGTTGTCATAAAAAAAATGCAGCTTTTAAAAAACTGCATTTTCGGGGAATTATCGTTGTTATCTTTTTCTCATCAGATGTGTAATCAGATCTCTTAAGAACTTTCTCATATCTAATTACATTTTATCCTGCAATGTTAAATAATTTTAGAACAGTATGCAATAATTTCTCAATAAAATTATGTTAAATGCATACAAATACAATGTAAAAGCAAGTAAGGAATTAGCATTCAATTAACCGTCAGAAATCCGTCAGAATTTCGTAATTTTGTTAGTCTTAATTTTACTATGGCTAAAACAACAGATATAGATATTAAAAAACAGATATTCGTTAAGAACGCACATCTTAACAATCTGAAACACATTGATGTTCTTATCCCGAAAAATAAGCTGATTGTCATTACAGGAGTTTCCGGAAGCGGAAAATCTTCACTGGCTTTTGATACCATTTATGCGGAAGGACAGAGAAGATATGTAGAGAGTCTGAGCTCATACGCACGACAGTTTTTAGGTAAACTGGAGAAACCGAAAGTTGACGATATCAAAGGGCTTGCCCCTTCCATCGCCATCCAGCAGAAAGTAATTTCTTCCAATCCGCGGTCCACAGTAGGAACTTCAACGGAAATCTATGATTACCTGAAGCTTCTTTTTGCAAGAATCGGAAGAACATTTTCCCCTGTTTCCGGCGAAGAGGTTAAAAAAGATTCGGTTTCTGATGTAGTGGATTTTATTAAAGCATCCAAAAAAGATTCATCATTCTTGTTAACTGCTCCGCTGGATTATGACACGGATAATTTTGCAGAAAATCTAAATGTTCTTAAGCTTGCCGGATTTACAAGGCTTGAGATCAACGGCAATGTAGCCGGAATAGAAGATCTGGAAAGCTTCGGATTCACTCCCGAAAAGAATATGGAAATCAATCTGGTGATTGACCGGTTTTCGTACGAAGAAGATGAAAGTTTCCTGCAGCGGCTTGCAGATTCTATTCAGATGGCTTTCTACGAAGGACGCGGATATTGTCACCTGAAGAATACCGATACCGAAAAAGTAAAAGAATTTTCCAATAAATTTGAGCTGGACGGAATAGAATTCCTTGAACCGAATGTTCATTTTTTCAGCTTTAATAATCCTTACGGAGCCTGCCCTACTTGTGAAGGATACGGAAAAGTAATCGGAATTGATGAAGATCTTGTAGTTCCCAATAAAGCGCTTTCCATCTTTGAAGATGCAGTAGCTTCATGGCGAGGTGAAAGCATGAGCGAATGGAAAAAAGACTTTATTAAAAAGGCTAAAGACTTCCCGATTCATAAACCATATCATCAGCTTACCAAAGAGCAGAAAAAATACCTGTGGAAAGGTGACGGAAAAAGTACATTCCCATCCATTGATAATTTCTTCAAAATGCTTGAAGAAAATTTATACAAGATACAGTACAGGGTAATGCTTTCCCGATACCGTGGAAAAACATTATGTCCTACCTGTGACGGACTGAGGCTGCGTGAAGAAACCAGCTGGGTGAAGATCGACGGTCATAATATCCAATCGATGATCGAATTGCCTTTGGATGAACTGTTTCCACTGATAAAAGATTTAAAACTATCTGAGCATGATCAGGAGGTGGCCAAAAGACTGTTATATGAAATCACAACAAGGATTGAATTTTTATTGAAAGTAGGATTGGGATATTTAACCCTGAACCGTACTTCCAATACACTCTCTGGTGGTGAAAGCCAAAGGATCAACCTGGCAACAAGTCTGGGAAGTTCTCTTGTTGGTTCAATTTATATTCTTGATGAACCATCCATCGGACTGCATTCCAGGGACACGGAAAACCTGATCGGCGTTCTGAAAAACCTTCGTGATCTCGGAAATACGGTGATCGTAGTGGAGCATGATGAAGATGTAATGAGAGCAGCTGATTATATTATCGATATCGGTCCGGAAGCGGGATATCTTGGCGGAGAATTAGTATTTGCAGGAGATTATAAAGAACTTAAAGATGCTGATACTTTAACATCTAAATATCTTACAGGAAGACTGGAAATAGAAATTCCTAAAGAACGCAGGAAAGCGAAAGAATGGATTCAAATCAAAGGAGCGCGTCAGAATAATCTTAAAAATGTTGATGTAGACGTCCCACTGGAAAATCTTGTTGTTATTTCCGGGGTTTCAGGAAGTGGAAAGTCTACCCTAATGAAAGAAATTCTTACCAATGATATCCAGATTCAACTGGGAATGGGCGGTAAAAAAGGAGATTATGACTCCGTTGATTTTCCTAAAAAACTCATCAAGCATATTGAGCTGATCGACCAGAACCCAATCGGGAAATCTTCACGTTCCAATCCGGTGACCTATCTTAAAGCTTATGATGACATCAGAGATCTGTTTGCCAAACAGAAAGTGGCCAAAATGATGGGCTACAAACCGAAGCATTTTTCTTTTAACGTTGACGGCGGAAGATGTGATGAGTGTAAAGGCGAAGGTGTCATCAATGTATCGATGCAGTTCATGGCAGATATAGAGCTGGAATGCGAAGTTTGTAAAGGAACCCGTTTTAAAAGTGAAATTCTGGAAGTAAGATATGACGAAAAGAATATTTCAGATATTCTTCACATGACGGTAGATGATGCACTGGAATTTTTCAAAGATAACCGCGAAGAAAAAATTGTAACCAAACTAAAGCCTTTACAGGAAGTTGGATTGGGATATCTGCAGCTGGGACAAAGCTCTTCTACTCTTTCAGGCGGAGAAGCTCAGCGTGTAAAACTGGCTTCGTTTCTTGTAAAAGGCGTTACGACAGACAAGACGTTATTTATTTTTGATGAACCATCCACCGGCCTGCATTTCCATGATATTCAGAAATTACTGAAGTCATTGCAGGCGCTGATTGATCTCGGCCACTCGGTGATTGTTATTGAGCATCAGCCGGATATTATCAAATGTGCGGATTACATTATTGATATTGGTCCGGAAGCAGGGAAACATGGTGGAGAAGTCGTATTTACGGGAACTCCTGAGGATCTTGCCAAAAATAAAAAATCACATACAGCAAAATATATTAAAGAAAAGCTGGAGCAATAAAAAAAGAGAGTCGAAAGGCTCTCTTTTTTATGACTGATTACTTTAGCGTAACAAAAATAATTATCTTACAACTAATCCTTCGACAAACTCATAATGACATTACGAAATACTTAGGATATTGTTTAAGCGTTGTTAGGCTGAGCCTGTCGAAGCCTTTCTACAAAGTTTTCTTTAAAACATCCGAAACCCTATCAATTTCTTCAACCGTATTAAAATAATGCGGCGACAAACGAACAATCCCATTTATATTTTTCCTGGTAAAATCTATCAATGCAGAGTTTTTATGGGTAACTGAAAAGAATATATTGTTTTCTTTCAGAATATTTTGAATCCTTTCCAAGTCACCATCCGGACCGGAAAAAGTAATAATGCTGCTCAGATTCTTACCCCAATCCCAGACATCAAACCCATTGTTTTTTAGGTTTTCTCTTAATCTTTCGGACAGGCCTTTATTATAATGCTCTATAGCAGGTAAACCAATAGTATTGGCATATTGTAAAGCATGAGTAAGGCCCATTAAAGAAGCGTAGGAAATTTCCCAGCTTTCAAATCTTTTTGCGGTTTTAAATAATTGATAATCATTAAATTCAGTCCAGTCTGCTCCTCTCATATCTAACAGAAGCGGTGCATAATTTTGTTCTAAAACTTTATCCGAAACATATAAAAACCCTGTTCCTCTTGGTCCCCGCATGAATTTTCTTCCCGTAGCTGATAAAAAATCACAGCCTATTTTTTCAACATCTACAGCAAGCTGGCCGACAGACTGGCAAGCATCAACGAGATACAGAATATCATATTGTTTACAGAGTCTTCCGACACCTTCCACATTCTGGATCAAGCCCGAATTTGTAGGAATATGAGTTACCGCGATTAATTTGGGATTGTATTCTTTAATTAATTTTTCCAGATCTTCAAGATCCAGTTCATTGTCAGGCAGGTTTTTAGTTCGTAGAACTTTTAATTTTAATTTCTTCTGCAGCGAGATAAAAGTAATTTGATTGGAAATATAATCGTCTGCGGTTGTAATAATAACATCGCCTTCTTTAAACATAATGCTGGATAATGCTTTGGCGTAAGCCTCCGTAGCACTTGTTGCAAAAGCAATATTGGAAGGTTTTGCATTAATCAATTTTGCAGCTTCATCATAGAATTTTTCCAGAATATCTGCTTTTCTGTTTGCTGTTTCATATCCTCCTATCTGTTCTTCCAGTTCAAGATATTCTTTCATTGAATCTACCACAATTGATGGCATCAGAGATGATCCTGCATTATTGAGAAAAATTTTTCCGTCCGAAAGTCCGCGAGTTTCTTGTCTTATTCTATCTATATTCATTTTCAAAAATGATTTAATCTAATTTGATCATAATTTATTTAACTGTTTAGACTGATTTTAAGTTTAACCGCAAAAGATGCAAAAGATGTATATACTTTTTAATATTTAAAGGTAATTAATATGGAGAATAAAGAAGACAATAGTTTTTAAAAATCTCTGATTTTTCTCTTTGGGAACATTGTTTATCTAATAAGCACTTAAAATAGTTTTTTTGGTCTTTGTGGTTAAGTAAAATTTGAAACAAGTTTTTATATATAAAAAATCCCGAATAAAAAATTTCGGGATCAATATTTAAAATATTTTGTATTTAATCTAAAACACTCCAGCCCCTCTTCGGATTGTTATTGTTGGAGACTTCCTGTTCGTTAACGATGATATTTTCTTTTCTCTGTCCGATATAATCCAGCTCACTCAATTTCGAGAATATGGTTTCAAGACTTCTGAGCATCTGCTGAATGTATAATAGCGGTTCGCCGCAGTTGTGATGATCGTAATTGGTTTCAGCTACAATAGAAAGCTGGTTCAGCAATGTATGAGGCGCAATTTCGCTCCATTCTAAGCTGTAATTAAGCATTTCTTCCAATTCTGCAGGTACTAAAATCTGGGTTGCATTGTACAAGCGAAGTGCTAATTTTGCAAACGATTCAATCAAGAATACCGGTGGCTGATACGGTGTGATATTCCGGAACTGGAAATACATATCTCCAAACGTATTAATCATGGTATTGCATAAAAACTTAACATTCTGCGCCAAAGCGGTATTCTGGTTTTTATGAGATGCTTTCTGAATGATTTTAAAGGCATATTGCTGAAGATTTCCGATAGACTTTGCAAAAGTATTGTAATAATCGAGCAGTGCCGGATGACTTTGAACCGAAGTACATGGCGGGATAAAATTAGAATCTACCTGGGCAATATTCCCTTTGAGGTCAACCTTACCGATGATAAGGTAATTTCCTCCCGAATAGTTGCTGTTCAGCGATGTTACGGGAAGCAGCTCAATATGATGATTCGGCTGTGTATTCGGATGGCGAGGTGGAATTTCTTCAGGATCAATATCTCCAAAAGGCACTTTATCAAAAGGATTTACCGAAATTAAAATATAATAATCGCCATCTGCCTGTTCTTCATTCATCAGCTTTGCAAGAGATTTTACACTTACTCTTCGGTCAGTCAGCTCTATCCTGTAGCCGGCAAGTGTTACTGCACTGCAACGCTTAATGACCAATTGTACATCGTTCGTGGCCGTATTGTGGACATCAAAAATAGTGCGGTCTGTAAATTCGTTGGAGATAGGCAAAAGCCCGTAATTATATGCGGTGATCCCCAGTGAACTGGAATCTCTGATGGTATCGATTAAAAAATTATCCTGATCATTAAGATGTCTCTGGGAAACCTTCATCCCGTCAACCCAATTGATGGCAAAATGCTTAATAGGCTGTATCATATTCAATATTTTTAGATGGTGTGAGATTGTGTTCTTCGTATTCCTTCTTCTTCATGCTGGATGACTCTTTTACAGATCACCACATCATTTTCAGAGATTCTGTTTTCTGTGATGTCCTGATCAAAATCAATATATTTTCTAAAGCTGAAGAATGACTTTTTAGTATAAAAAATCCAATAATATGGTTCGCGTTCCTGATCTGATAAATGAATCACAGAATTCGGATTTTTGTGGTTGTAATCATCAACTACCCTGTAAAACCAGTCGCCGAAAGTAATTCCTGTAGGAAGTGTCTTAGCTTTAATCCTGAACCTGTTGGCATCTTCAAGATTTTTGCTTAACTCAACATTTAAGACCATTAGTCTGTCAAAATCCGCTCCTTCAAAATCCGGAAGTTTTTGATCCGGAGAATAGCGCCAGGTCTTGTAAATATCAACCGGAATACTGATCAGCTGAACATAGCAATAGTGGAAAACCAACGGAACAAGGAATGTTAATATACTTGTAGCTGCCATTATTGGATAACCTGTTCCACGGCTCATCCAGTTAAAGATAAGATAGAACAAGTATCCGCCAAAGCCAATACAGGTAATGGATAAGATAGATTCAAACAAAATACTTTTCGTTAAAGAACTAAAATGTTTCTTGAAATATCTGTCTGAAAGATTGACATGAATTATTCCCAGAACGAGATAAATGACCTGCGCGATGAGATACCAATACGGATTGAAAAGATTCCCCGCAAATCCAAAGATTCCCGGAATGGCAAGACATAAACTGCAAAGCAGAACGTAAATAATAATGGTCTTGATCTTTATCGCAGGCTTATTTCTTCTGATAATTCCGAGGATTACCATCATAATAACCGCAAATAAGGGCATAAGAATATACCTTAAAAAGATTCCCTTTACTGAAGAAATTTCCATGTGTCTTTTTCGAATTAATATTTTTAATTGGTTTAGTAAATATAGTTAAAAATTTTCAGAGGAATGTAGAGTATCCGAGCCTGTTTGAATTTCTTTCATCGTTCTCCAAAGCAAATGAAAATTCCTCTTTTTCGGTGATAAAATTTTCTTCTATATCCACACTTACCGGAAGGAAGTAGTCGTACATTGCATTAAGTACTTTGCGGAAAGGACTGCCCTCGATATATTTTTCCATTTCAGTATAAGGAATCGGACCGATGTTGACCACCCAATTTCGCTGTCCGTCCATATGTTGTCCGCTTGGAATATAGGTTACGCCGAGACGGGAATTTCCCAACAGCATGGAGTCATCTTCCTCTTCCACTCCATCAATAATATTGGGTGCAAAAGTTACTTGCACGGGAATCTGCAGAAAAGCAGTCATGCATTTTTCAAACCATGCCTTATCACCGCGGATCTGGTGAAAAAACGGTAGAATATAGATAAATATATACGCATTCTGCTTATCCATCATTTTGATGAGCGGCCAGAGTTCACTTACCGTCGTAAGCAATGCATCGGTATCGCTGGCAATTTCAAAATCGAACTCTTTCAGCAGGGCACTGATTTCAGTAAAGAAAACCTCCAGTTCAAAAGGCCTGAAAAACTTTCTCGCGTCTTCTTCTACTCTTTTCTGTTTGCGGATTTCTTTTACGACGCTTTCCACGTTTTTCCGTGTTGCGCCCAGTGACGGCGGATGGAAAAGACCTTCCGGAAGATAGTCGTAAATACCTTCCCTGTAGGTTTCAATGATGAAAACTTCTTCATCGAAGCCGAGATAATCGCTCGTAATGCTTTTAATGTCTTTAAGATACGCACGGTCGTTAATGCCGATCCGCTGGATGAATATATTGCTTACTGCTCTGTGATATTTCAAGAGGTTTACTGCCACAGCTTCCGCTTTGAAATCTGTCTGCAGTTTATTGTAATGCATCTCTACAATATTGTTATCATACATAGGGTACGCTGTGATTTTGGCTTATAAAATTAGTATATCTCAAATTATTGAAAAAATAATTGTTGATTAATTTTATTCTAAAATAGTAAATAATTATGAGTAAAAGAACAAACAGTAAAAAATAAGGTTGAGACTGAGGCTTAGATCAAGATTAAATTATATGAATAAATTAGCGTCACAAATAAATCTTAGCCTTAACTTAATTGAAATTAAGATTTGATTAAATTTCCCAAACCTTCTTTCAACCTTGATCTTAACCTTAAAATTAACTGTATCTTTGCAGCCTGAAAATGTTATTTACAATGAAAAGTATTTATTCTAAGATGCTGATTTTGGCATTCATGGCAACTTCGCTTTATTCGTATGCATGGGGATTAACGGGGCACAGAATTATTGCTGAAATTGCTGAAAATCACCTTTCCGGGAAAGCGAGGAAGGAAATTAAAAAAATGATGGGGAGGGAGCGTCTTGCGTACTGGGCAAACTGGCCGGATTTTATTAAATCTGATACAACAGGAGCATGGAAGCAGGCATCAGCATGGCATTATGTGAACATCGATCCACAAACTGATTTCAAAATTTTTGAACAGAAACTGAAAGGACAGGCCGGGCCGAGTTTGTATACTCAGGTAAATGTACTTTCCAGTCAGATTAAAGATGAAAAAACTTCTGAAAAGGACAGAAAAATAGCTTTGATTTTCCTTATCCATATTATGGGTGATCTTGCTCAGCCTTTACACGTAGGAAGAGCTGAAGATCTGGGAGGAAATAAAATTAATGTTACTTATTTTGGCGATAAGACCAATTTGCATTCTGTTTGGGACGGAAAACTGGTAGATTCCCAAAAATACAGCTATACCGAGTATGCAGCATTATTAGACATTAAATCTGATGAAGAAGTAAAAGAAATCCAGCAAGGAACTCTTGAAGACTGGCTGTATGATTCTCATAAAATAGCCAATACCATTTATGCACAAACGCCAAATGATTCTAAACTGTCTTACGATTATCAGTATAAATTTAATAATACGATGGAAAGACAGCTTTTATACGGAGGATTAAGACTGGCAAAATGGCTGAATGATCTTTTTTAACGATGAGCTTAAAGTGAATAGATAGTGAATGGTGAATTTACTATTTGTTAAAATGATATGAGCGGAACTTCGGTTTCGCTTTTTTTTATCTGTTATGTGTCGTTTGTTATGCTGGAAGCATCTCACCATATTTTTTAAAGCTTGGTTTAGATCCTTTCAGGATGACAAATATTGTGGATATTTTATCGGCATCATAAAAATTCCCCTCCTTTGGAGGGGTGGCGGAAATTTCTGCAAGAATTTTTGACGGGGTGGTTTGATAAAGTAAATTACTGAACAATTGAATAGTGAATTCTTTTATCATATCTAGTGGAATATTTTGACCTTCTTTCCTAGCCCCGATTGGAGCTTTGTTTGAGCTCATTTTTATTGGTTTGAGCGCGGCGGCAAAGCCGCCGCGCTCAAACCAATAAAAATAGCGAGTGCGGAAAGCGGGAAGAAGCTTCTAACAATAAAGACTCAACTCAATTAAGACTTAAAAACATTGAAATTTTTTGATAATATATCTAAGTAATGCTGGAATTAAAATCGCCTTAGAGAGTGCAGAACGCGTAATTTACAATATTTTTTCCAGATGTAATTTAATTCAACAAAAATTAATTGAAATATTTGTAACCTTTTGTTTACTTCAAACGTATAATATTATAGAAACTCTTTTTCGAGGAAAAAATAGATGAGACAATTAAAAATCACTAAGCAGGTAACCAATAGGGAAACTGCTTCATTAGACAAGTATTTGCAGGAAATTGGTAAAGTTGAATTGATTACTGCGGACGAAGAAGTAGAATTAGCACAAAGAATCCGTGCCGGCGACAGAGCTGCGCTGGAAAAATTAATCAAGGCTAACCTTCGTTTCGTAGTATCCGTTTCTAAACAATACCAAAATCAGGGTCTTTCTTTACCGGATTTGATCAATGAAGGTAACTTAGGACTTATGAAAGCGGCAAAAAGGTACGATGAGACTAGAGGTTTCAAATTTATCTCTTACGCAGTTTGGTGGATCCGTCAGTCGATCTTACAGGCTTTGGCAGAACAGTCGAGAATTGTAAGATTGCCATTGAACAAAATCGGATCTATCAACAAGATCAATAAAGCTTACGCTCACCTTGAACAGGAAAACGAGAGACCACCTTCACCGGAGGAATTGGCAGAAGTTCTTGATATGAGCGAGGAAGATATTAAGGAATCAATGAAAAACTCCGGAAGACATTTGTCTATGGATGCACCTTTGGTAGAAGGTGAAGATTCCAATCTTTATGATGTATTACGTTCAGGTGAATCACCAAGTCCGGATAAGGATCTTATGCTTGAATCCTTACAGATTGAGATCGAAAGAGCATTGAATACCCTTACTCCAAGAGAGGCTGATCTTGTAAGATTATACTTCGGTCTGAACGGAAAACATCCGATGACTTTAGAGGAAATTGGTGAAACTTTTGATCTTACGAGAGAGAGAGTGCGCCAGATCAAAGAAAAAGCGATCAAGAGATTGAAACACAACACCAGAAGCAAGATCTTAAAATCTTACCTGGGTAAATAATTTTTAAGTTAAAAATAGCAGCGGAGCTTGATTTTCAGGCTCCGTTTTTTTATTTTTGATGACCATGGAAATATATTTTATTGCAGGAGGTATGCTCAGTTTTGTAATACTGGGAAATCTGTTAATACATTTTTATTATAAGAAAAAACACAAAATTTTCTTACAATCTTTAAAAGGAAAATAATATATGTTATTTAACAAACTTAATGTAGAAATGGAATCTGTAACTAAACTTTCTTACAGATATGAATTCAACAAGGCAGATATTGTTATTCTAGATCAGGATATATTCATTCTGCTTTTTACAAAGCTCTTTGGTATGGCTCAACCGATTTTACAGATCAGTAATAGTAACGACGTTTTTCAACATGTTCAAAAAAAATTCCCTTTTGATTCTAAGTTTAGGGTAAATGGAAAATTAAGAATAAAAGGTAGTCTCGGACAAGGATTGGTGGGCACACAATACAAAATATTTATTGATTTTAACACCGTTGACTTCGATTTGAGTTCAATTATATAGTTGAAGATGTTTTTATATTAATTATTATAAAATACTGAAATTCAGAAGAATTCCCTGATTATATTAAGCGTTTACTATTTAATCGTAGACTTCACATTCCCACAAGACAACATCGATTTCCCGTAATACGGATTGATGATCTTAGATTCATCACTCAGCCAGCTTGCTTCAGCCATCGGACAATACTGAACGTACACCGGATTTTGAGATACTTTAAATTCTTTTGCCACTGCTATCATATGATCAGACAACCTGTGGAAAGACTTTCTTTGTGCCGCGATATTCTTAGAAGCTGCAATGGTTTTTGCGTCTTCTTTGATTGTGGTTAATTCTTTTTCGGAAATAATATTGCCCTTAACATCTGAAGATGATTTAATGAACTGAGACGCTGCTTTTGAAGCTTTTTCGGCATCATCTGAAGCTAAGGCAGATTTAATTGCAATGTAATCCTGGTAAAGCAGTGAAACTTGTGTGTTTTTCTTAGCCTGTGCTGAAACCGAAAGTATTGAGAATACAGATAATGCGGCCGTAATGATATATTTTTTCATTGTTTTTTAATTGATAATTACCAGCAAATATAAAAAGATATGTGGTATCGTTGTTATAAAATTCTGTAAGGTTGTTATAGAATTAAGAAAAAAGAACCTCTGAAATTCAGAAGTTCTTTATTTATCATTTTTTATTTGATTCTAAATTCAAGCTTTACGTTGAAGAATCTGCCTGTAAGCCGTACCGGAACCGGATACATGAAATTGGTGTTGGCATCAGTAATCCACTGGTTCGAGACGGTGTTTCTGATATTAAAAGCATTGAACACCTGAACACCAAGTGTCAGCTCCTCAAAATTTTCCCAGAATCCGTAGGTATTTTTCTTTTCTTTAGGATCAATAAATGCGTACGAAAGTCCAAGATCTACCCTTTTGTAAGAAGGTAAAGTTTTTTGATATTGATAAGGGTCCGTAAACACAGGAGCTCCCGTCGGTAATCCCAAAGCATACACTAAGGTCAGGTTGACACGCATTGCCGGAAATCTCGGCATATAATCCTGATAAAACATTGCAAACCTGAATCGCTGATCGGTTGGTCTGGGAATATCACCTTTCCCGTCTATATTTTCATATACTCTCGCATAACTCGCAGAAAGCCATGAATCTACTCCAGGAACAAATTCCCCGAAAAGCCTTGTATCGATTCCGTAGGAATATCCTGAAGCGTTATTTTTTCCTGTATACCGTATTCTTACGTTATCCATATAATACGGAATCAGGTCATTCATTTTTTTATAATAAAGCTCTGTGGTCAGCTTAAATGGCCTGTCGTACATATAAAATTCAAAGTCATTGGCCAAAATAGCCTGTATGGATCTTTGAGATTGTATGGAAGAATTGAAATTTCCTTCAAGATCTTTGATTTCTTTGTAGAAAGGTGCCTGATAATAGATTCCTCCCGAAAGCCTGAACAACATATCCGTATCCCAATCCGGTTTAACGGCAAACTGGGCCCTCGGTGAGAATATGGTTTCGTTATTAAAGCTCCAGTGGGCAACCCTTGCTCCGGCATTTACAAAAACTTTATTGCTGCCCCAGAAAAATTTCTGAGAATATTGAGCATAAGCAGACATTCTTGTAGGCTGTATATGATTATTGCCTGCAATATTGTACATCAGATTCAGGTCTCCGGCATTTCTGGGATCAATAAACGCTTCATGAGGAAGGCTGTATCCAGCAGAATCTACCAGTCTCCATTCGTTGGTAAGGTCTTTAAGGTTTTCTTTTTCATATTTGAATCCTACTTCAATATCTGTATTTACGTTAGGCGAAAATCGGGTTCTGAACTGTGCTCCGTAGGTTTTCACAAACAAATCGTTTCGCGCATGCTCAATTTGTCCGCCTGCATCGTATGATGTTACCGGATCTCCGGTTACCGGATCAAAAGTCTGCAGTATATATGCAGAAGCGATGCTGTAATATTCTCTTTCCCGGTTTTGATAAGCAAAGGCATCGAGAGTAAACCTCCATTTGTCAGAAGGTTTAAAATTAAGAGATGCGGTACCCATCATATTTTTATATTTATCATCTTCCCTTCCTCCGTAAGCTACGTTCAGTTTAAGAGGCTGCTGAAGGCTTCCGAAATCCACTTCCCTTTCTTTAGGAATCATCTCGTAGTCATTGTTAGAATAGAACCCAATGAATGACAGTGTTAATTTCGGGCTGAAATGATAATTCAGGTACGTCTGAAAATCCATATACTTCGGGTTGAAGTCGGTATCTTCTTTTAACGTATTGAGAACAAGGTTTGTATTTCTGTATCTTCCTGAAAATAATGCCGTGAATTTTCTGTTATCTTCTTTATCTTTTCCTGCCGCAAAACCTGCAGTAAGTCTTCCGCCAATTAAACTTCCTTCTCCCGAAAGCTCAAACTTTTCAGGTTCACGATAGTAAATATTTAATGCTGAAGACATTTTATCGCCGTATCTCGGTTCAAAACCACCGGCAGAGAAGTTTACCGTAGAAACCATATCCGGATTAATGATACTCAATCCTTCCTGCTGTGAATTTCTAATCAGGAAAGGTCTGTAAATTTCAATATCATTGATGTAGATCAGGTTTTCGTCGTAGTTTCCACCACGAACCATATACTGTGAAGAAAGCTCTGTATTGGAGTTTACAGAGGGTAATGTTTTGATAATTCCTTCAATACCTCCGGAAATACTCGCAACATTCTGGGCATCTTTAGCCGAAATTTTCACAGTGGTAAGATCATTGGTTCTTCCTGTCACTTTTTTCTGAAACACCACTTCTTCAATATTGGCGGTTTTCATCGTATCCTTCTTTTTTCTTACCTGGGAGAATACTAATGCAGGAACCATAAGGCTCAACGGTAAAACTAGTTTTTTCAAAAGAAATGTTTTAAAATTTCAAACGGTTAAGTTATAACTTTTATTTTATAATTTGACTTTGCAGAAAAACTTTTGACCATTCTTCTACAAGTTCTTTAGGTAAATTCTTTTCTTTTATTGCGGCAATACATATGAATACATCATTTTCACCTTTTGTATAATATTGTATCTGAGATTCGGTAGTTTGCGAATCTACATAAGAATCGGCTTCCGCTGTAAAAAGAATATATTCCCGCTCGCCATTTTTATTTCTGGATAATTCTTTAATTCTAAGATTTTTGGTCTTCGACTGAAGGAGTTTTTTATTGTTATCGAAAAAAGTCTGCAATGGTATTTTTGCTAAATTTTTACTAACTATTTTAGTTACAATAATATCGTAATTATCCCAGTTTTGACCTTTAGGAATATATTCCATCATGATCATCTGATCATTTTCCTGCTTTTCTTCTAAGTGAAGATTATATTTTTCCGGTAAGGAAAATTGTAAAGAATCTTTTTTTTGCGAATAAAAAATGGCTGAAACGGACAGCGCTACTGTTATTAAAAGTTTTTTCATTATAAAATTGCTTCTCTTACCCTTGTTAATTTTTGTAATAGATCTTCAAGAAGATCAAGTCTCAGCATATTGGCTCCATCTGACAATGCAGTCTCCGGTGTTGGATGCGTTTCGATGAAAATCCCGTCTGCACCTACGGCAATTCCAGCTTTGGCTACTGTTTCAATAAGATCGGGACGGCCTCCCGTAACTCCTGAGCTTTGGTTTGGCTGCTGTAAAGAATGCGTTACGTCAAGAATAACGGGAGCATAGTTTCTCATGGTCGGGATTCCTCTGTAATCAACGATGAGATCAGTATATCCGAATGAATTTCCTCTCTCGATGATCGCGACTTTCTGATTATGAGAATCTGTAATTTTCTGAACTGCAAACTTCATGGATTCCGGTGAAAGAAACTGTCCTTTTTTTAGGGTCACACATTTTCCGGTTTCTGCTGCAGCAACCAAAAGATCGGTTTGGCGAACCAGGAATGCAGGAATCTGCAGTACGTCTACATATTGTGCAGCCAATGCAGCATGTTCATTTTCATGAATATCCGTCGTCGTCGGAATGTTGAAAGTCTCTCCTACTTTTTTAAGAATCTCAAGCGATTTTTCTTCCCCGATTGTCGTGAAAGAATCTACCCTGCTTCGGTTGGCCTTTTTAAAGCTTCCTTTAAAAATGTACGGAATATTGTATTTATTCGTAAGTTCTACTACTTTTTCGGCAATCTTAAGCGCCATATCTTCGCCTTCAATAATACAAGGACCTGCGATGAGAAAAAAGTTTTTGGAATCTTTGTGATGAATATTATCTAAGTATTGAATCATTTTCTTTAAAATTAAAAGTTCAGTAAAAATACTGAGAAAGTTTCAGAATCAGAAATTATTTATGGTAAATGCTGAAGTCCTTTTTAGCGATGAAAAACGGCATTTTAGAGCTATCTGGTAAAACGTCCGTATCTTTTCACTGAAACGTGCGTATCTTTTAGAGAAAACATACGTACGTTTTTTATAAAACTCCTGCATCTTTTTATATGATAAACTATTCATTAATATTTAAAGGTTGGAATTGCACTAGTGGATCGTTGATTAACGCTTTAATTAAGTCTGTACAGGCTTTCTCATCAAAGCATAACTGAATGTTATATTTAAGTTAGTGTAAACAAACTGATTGTTTACAATTTTTGGATCGGCGGTTCACTATGGTCGGATTTTTGAATAGTAAACAGTAATTTTTATTTATCAAATCACTAAAATATTAAATTATGTCAACAGAAAATCTAACACACCAGGACGCTGTTAAAAAAATCAAAGATTTATCAGAAAGCTCAAAAATCTGTATGTTCTGCACAGAATTGCAGACGCTTCCGATCAATTCAAGACCAATGACGTTGCAGGAAACAGATGATGAAGGAAATCTATGGTTCATCAGCAGTGATACAAGCAACAAGAATTTTGAAATTAAAGACGATAAAAGAGTTCAACTGTTCTTTATGAACAATGGCGACTATCAGTATCTTTCGGTATTCGGTGATGCTACTATTTATAAAGACCGTTCAACGATTGAAGATAAATGGTCACCAATGGCAAAGGCTTGGTTTGAGGATGGTAAAGATGATCCGAATGTTTCCATCATCCGTGTAGAACCTACAGAATCTTACTATTGGGATACCAAAGTAGGTAAGCTGGTAAGCCTTGTTAATTTTGTTACGGCAGCCGTTACGGGAAACACCACTGATAATTCCGACGGTGTCGAGGGAAAAGCACAAGTTTAACTTAAATTCAGTTATAAAAAAAATAAAAGGACTGTATCTTGTGATGCAGCCCTTTTTTTAATCCGAATTGAGGAAACTAAGGTGTTTCATTATGAGGCATATCTACCGGTTTGGATTCCGGAGAACCTTTTTCCCGAAGCCATATGGAGAGAATTACCAAAGAGGCTACTGCGAGAAATTCGCTTTGCCAGTTTTGGAAAGATTCAAACCAGAAACGTGATTCGGTGATATATTCTGTTGCAGTAATTGTAGGTTTTTCTTTTGAGATCTGCTCTTCATTATAATCCTTCAGGCTTCCGTAAAAGTGAAGCGAAAAACTGATGATAAACAGCAGCGCAAAAGCCAGCGATAAAGAGTGTTTATAGATCTTCAGCCAGATGCCGCCTTTTTTAACGGGCCACGGTGCATCAGCATGAGGAACAGGATCTTTATCTACATCTTCATCTCCCTCAAGGGATTTTGATTCGCTTGAACCCTTCTGTCGTAATGATACCGTAAGCAAAACATACAGCATCATCTGCAGAAATTCACTTTCCCAATTTTCAAATGTTGCCTGGATAAAATGGCCGCTGTGAATATATTGTCCGAGACTTAATGCAGCACTGCCATTTTCCACAAGTTCTTTATTATCAGTTTTCCAACCTGTGAAGAACTGTGCGGCAAGACATAAAATCATAAATATAATCAAAACGATGCTTAAGCTGTTCTGATATAAAAAACCTTTTTTAGACATAATACCTTCGATTAAATTTCAGAATCAGTATCTACACGCGGAAGATCTTTTACGGTAGGTCCCGTCAGAAGTTTTCCGTTAACATTAAATCTGGAGCCATGACATGGGCAATCCCAGCTAAGCTCTGCACTATTCCACCGAACTTCACATTTCGCATGGGTACATGTGCTTTTTACCAGATGTATTTTGCCATTGGTTTCTTTGTATAAAGCGTATGATTCACCTTCATATTTCACAACTTTTGCTTCACCTTCTTTTACTTCTGCAAAAGAATTGATCTTTTCAGCAAAAAGCTTATCTTTAATAAAATCATAAGCAACCACGGCGTTTTCTTTTACAAAATCAGCGAAGCCTGCAATCGGTTTTATTCTTGAGGGACTAAAAATATTTTCATATTTACTGCTTCCCGTAATAATAAGATCCGATAAAACCTGCGAGGAAATGGTTCCGAATATCATTCCGTTTCCTCTGAATCCTGTTGCGGTGAAAATTTTGCCGCTGCTCCCCGGAAGTTTTCCGATATACGGAAATCCGTCGACCGGTTCATAATACTGACTGGACCAGCTGTAATAAGCCGTTTCTACATCGAAATATTTTCTGACATAGTTTTCCAGCCTTGAAAAACATTCTCCCGTGTCTTCTTCGTGACCGGTTTTGTGATCCTCACCTCCTGCGATCAGAAGGGTCTGACCGTCAATTTCTTGGGTTCTGTAATAATGGTAAGGATCAAGAAGGTCATATCCGAGATCTTTAGGGTAGTTTCCGCTTTTTAGGCTGAAGGCAATCGCATAGCTTCTGTAAGGCGCATTGGTGATGTGAAGAACACTGAGCCCCGGAGGAATATGAGTGGCATACACTGCATTTTTAGCTTTAATTTCTCCTTGTGATGTTTCTAAAGCTACATAATTTTCCTGCTCATTATGGCTTTCACAACGACATTCTTCTTGAATAACTCCGCCTAAGCTTATAAAAGCCTCACAAAGTCCTTTGATATATTTTACCGGGTGAAACTGCGCCTGATCAGGAATAGTCACAGCTTCTTTAAATGGTATCGGGAAAGGAATTTCATCTGTATAGGTCATTTTATGCGCTACTTTTTCCGCTCCGTCTACGATATCTTTAAGTTCTTTCTGCTGTTTTTCATCGAGTGCAAAAAGATAAGCGGTTTTTTTCTCGAAATCACAGTCGATTCCATATTGCTGTATGTTGTTTTCTATAATTTGTATGGCTTCCTGACCTGTATCTGCAAAAAGTTGCGCATTATCCTGTCCGAAGTCACTGATGGCCTGGTTAAAGGTCGTATCAAAAAAATCATTAAGATGTGCGGTTGTTCCGCCGGTTGTTCCGAAACCTATATTGGCAGCTTCCAGGAGAATACATCTCTTTCCGGCCTGCTGCAGTTTTAAAGCGGTTGAAATACCGGTAATTCCTCCACCCACTACAGCAACATCATAGAGTTGATGAAGGTCGGCTTCCGAGGAAAATTTTCTTATTTCTTCCTGCCATATACTTTTTCTTGCCCCGTCTCTGTGCATATCTTAGAATTTTAGTTAAACTTATTGTATCCGCAGCGAATTATTTTCTGCGCTGCTTTTGTTTTTATGGGTGTCGGATTTGTTTCCGTCATACTTGTTTTTAGGCTCGTCTTCGTCAAAATCACATCTGCATGATGAAATGGCGAAAAGACCGATGATTCCAAGCAATAAAGCTGTAATTTTCATAAATTATTATTGTTTTTTTTATCGTTACCCGTTAACTACGATGCCACCGTTAGGGTGAAGTACCTGACCGGTAATCTGTGCTGCATCATCGCTGGCAAGGAAAAGAAAGCTGGTGGCTACTTCTTCCGGCGTTGCATTTCTTTCGAAGGGCGGCTTGTTCGGATCATCATCTTCTTCGCCAAAAGTTTCTTTGGTAAGTGGTGTTGCTACAGGTCCCGGTGCTACGGCATTAACACGAATGCCTTTTGGTTTGGACTGTAAGGCGAGCGAACGCGTAAAAGAGACAATTGCTCCTTTTGTAGCCGAGTAATCCAACAATTGTTCATGTCCCTGATAAGCTACTGCTGATGTCGTATTAATAATGGAACTGCCTTGTTTCAGATGAGGAAAAACGATTTTAGTGAGAAGAATCATTCCTATAATATTGGAATTGAACGTTGTTCTGATATTTTCCTCTTCCAGATCAGTAATATCATCCGCCGGAACCTGTGTTCCTGCATTATTAACAAGGATATCAATACCTCCGAATTCTGAAACTACTTTTTGGGTTGTTTTTTCACAAAACTGAGTGTCATTAACATCTCCCTTATGGATAGAAGCTTTTCTTCCAAGGCTTTCTATTTCTGCTTTTACCTCTTCCGCATCTTTGTCATCGGAATAATAAATAATGGCAATATCTGCTCCTTCTTTTGCAAAAAGTAAAGCTACTGCCTTACCGATTCCACTGTCTGCTCCTGTAATCAGTACTTTTTTATTTTCTAATTTTAAGTTCCCCATAATAATCTACTTTTCATTTACCGGTTTTTGCATTTCTGCCATTCGATGGGCAGCCATACTGTCTGTAGCAATATTAGACATGGCTACGGTCAGTTTATTTTTTAATCCTGAGACTACTTTGTCGTCACCGTTCATTAAAGCGTTAAAACCATCTATGGCCACTTCTTCCGGTGATGCAAGATTGTCTCTGTCTTCCAGAATTTTACTTTCATTCATATCTGCTTTGTTGAAGAAATCCGTATCGGTAGGTCCTGGTAAAAGTGCTGTAACGGTTATTCCCGTATCTTTAAGTTCTTCCCTGATAGCTTCCGACCAGGAGAGAATAAATGCTTTCGTTCCGTGATACACCGAATGCCATGGACCGGGCGCTTTACTTGCAATGGACGCAAGATTGAGAATTTTTCCTGATCCCTTTGGTAAGCGGTCTTTCAAAAACATTTTGGTAAGAATAAGTACGGAAACTATATTCAGATTCACAACATCTACTTCCCTATGGATATCCGTATCCTGGAATTTCCCGTAAATGCCCTGTCCTGCATCATTCACTAAAATTGACGGACTGATACCGTTTAATTTCAATTCGGAATATAATGAGTACGCATCTTCTTCAATAAATAGATTTTTAGCAATGGTAATCACATTGACCCCATAGCTTTTGAATTCATCTGCCTTTTTTTTCAGGTCGTCATGATTGCGGGCGACCATTACAAGATCGTATCCGTTCTTTGCAAACTGTTTTGCAAGCTCATAGCCGATCCCGCTGGTTGCTCCCGTAACCAGCGCATATTCATTTTTTTTATTCATTATCTTACTTTAGGATTAGTAACTGATTGATCTCGCTTTTAAAGCACCCTAAAATAAATTCTGTATAATACAGCTGGGCATTTAAAGCCTGTGTTTTAGGATGGAGTTCAAGCTTTTTGGTTAAAACAATCTCTCCTTTATAAGAGAATGAAAAGAATGCAAAAATTTTGTATGAAGAATTGCGGATGGGTGTACAGTAGCCTGTGGTTGCAATTGACCAGTCGGATTCGTAAAGTTTTGCAACATTAAGGGCCATTGTTTCTGCTATATTTTCTGAAACGCAATCGCATTCTTCCGCTTCGTGCGCATCAACATTTAATAATTTTACTTTTTCCTGCAATGTATAGGCTGTAAGTCCGCCTTTATAAAACATTGAGGCATTCGGCATCTGAGAGAAAGCCAGCTGTAAACAGCCTGAAGTAACGCTTTCTGCTACTGAAATAGTCTCATCAGTAGTCATTAAAGACTGGCTGATGTACTCCAGAAGATTTTTTTGAAATTCCATAATTCTAATATTTAGTGTGTTAGTGTGTATTTGTTTAGAAACCAGAGGGCTTCCATGGATCAAGGACAACTTTTACGCATCCGTCCTGCTTTTTATCAAAGATTTCATATCCTTTAGAAACATCCTCGAGGGAAAGACGGTGAGTAATAATGTCATCCAGTTTTACTCTGCCGCTCTGTACATGGTCCATTAATTCATCAATGATGGTATGAACGTTGCACTGGCCGGCCTTTATAGTAATACCTTTATCAAAAATCTGTCCAAGTTTGAAATTATCATAATTTACCGGATAGACGCCCAGGATAGAAACAATTCCTCCCCTTCTTACTGCACTCATACAGGCTTCCAGCACCTTAATAGAACCTTTTTCGAAATTGATGACCGCTTTTGCACGGTCCAGCAGGTTTCTGTCCGGTTCAAAGCCCACAGCTTCAATGCAGAGATCAGCACCTCTTCCATCTGTCATATCACGAATCTGGTCTATAACACTCTGACCATCTTCCCATAAAATGGTATCGCAGCCCGTAAGATTTTTGATCTGATCCAGCCTGTACTGCTGGGTATCGATTACAATTACTTTTTTTGCATTGTGCAGAATAGCTGATTTTGCCGACATAGAACCTACAGGTCCTGCGCCAAAGATTGCTACCGTTTCGCCTCCTTTTAGCTCGCCCCACATTACTCCGGTATATCCGGTAGGAAAAATGTCGGTAAGAAAAAGAACCTGTTCATCGGTAAGATTATCCGGAACTTTTCTAGGTCCAAAATGAGCATAAGGAACTCTTACATATTGTGCCTGTCCTCCATCATATCCTCCATATAAATCTGAATATCCGAATAGTGCACCGCCTTTGTCGGTAACAATTCCGCCCTCAGGTCCGTAATGCTCAGGGTTGCTGTGCTCACAGGCTGTAGGAAGATCGTGCTGACAGAAATAGCAGCTTCCGCAGGAAACAGGAAATGGAACAACCACTCTGTCTCCCACTTTAAGATTGGTGATGTGCTGTCCTACTTCTTCTACGATTCCCATGAATTCATGTCCCATAACCATTGGTCTTGCCTGGGGAATTCCTCCGGAATACATATGAAGATCACTTCCGCAGATGGCCGTTGAAGTAACTTTTAGAATAACATCTCTCGAATCTTTAATTATCGGATCGTCTACTGTATCACATTTGATAAGGCCCGGTCCGTGAATAACTGCTGCTTTCATAATTTAATATTTAGTGGTGTGAAGGTGATTTTATGAATATTTATTTTTGGGCATTTCTTTCTATTTCAAGATCCCAGACTCTGTGATTGGCAATGGCTGTAATGAATTTATCCGATGGATTCTCATCTTCAGCGATGACAATAGCAGGATCGATATGATCTTTCATGCTGATATTGCTGTTCATATAAAGAGGTTCTGTTCCTTCTCCGAAATAAATCGCCTTACAGTGCTTGTATGCTTCGTTGATATAATTCAGAGCAGGCTGTTTATTTTCGGGAGTCAGTAATTCTTTGGTAGAATTTTCTCCTGCCGCAATGTAAAGAGCATCAAAGGAAACGCTTGAATTGCTTGTTATAGAATGTTTAGGAATAAGCGATGATCCGTCATTTACTTTTACGGGAGCCATGCTTGTACCGATGATCTCTACCACGGCATTTTCTCCCTCCAATTTTGTTTTTAAATCGTTGATTGCAGCTGCATCTGCTCCATTTCCCATGATGAAGCCGATCTTTCTGCCCATGATGGTATTTTTAATGGTATTCTGCATGCTTAATGCTTCAGAAATTTTAGTGGCAGGCTCTCTTTCTTCGCTTTGTAATGTAGAAGGATCTACATCTGCCGGAATGCTTTGGTTAGGGAAATTAAGTTCTTTCACTTCCACACCTACTTTTGCTGCAACTTTTGCCGCAAGCTTTTTATCTACAAAAGCAAGCTGACCTACCATTCTTTCTCTGATTGCCGGAATTGTTACTTTTGAAAGTTCAAATATTAGCGCATTTTCAAGGTGCCTTTTTTCCGGTGCAGACTGGCTGTTGTAGAATAATTTGGCTTGTGAATAATGATCTACAAAACTTTGGCTTCTTTCTCGTACCCTTTCTCCCGAAACTCTTGAGCCGTGAGATACGTACCCTCCGTCTTTCATCATAGCCTGAAATGGGCATCCTCCTCCAATGGAATTCGGCTCATAGCTTACCTTGCCTTGATCGATCTGCTGTCTCATATAGCCGTCTCTCTGGTTATTGTGGACTTTTTTTACTGATCTGTTGATAGGAATCTCGTGAAAGTTCGGACCGCCTAATCTTATAAGCTGGGTATCTGTATAGGAAAATAATCTTCCCTGCAGAAGCGGATCATTGGTAAAATCAATTCCCGGAACGATATGGCCGGGGTGGAATGCCACCTGCTCTGTTTCGGCAAAAAAGTTTTCGGGGTTTTTATTGAGTGTTAATGTTCCGATGAGCTGTACAGGTACTTCTTCTTCAGGAACTATTTTGGTAGGATCAAGAAGATCAAAATCATATTTAAATTCATCTTCTTCAGGAATCAGCTGTACCCCGAAATCCCATTCCGGGAAAAGTCCGTTTTCAATAGATTCCCAAAGATCTCTTTTGTGGAAATCAGGATCTACTCCGGAAATTCTCTGTGCTTCGTCCCATGCCACAGAGTGTACTCCTAATTTTGGTTTAAAATGGAATTTTACGAAATGTGCTCTTCCTTCATCATTGATTAATTTAAAGGAATGTACCCCAAATCCTTCCATCATTCTGTAGCTTCGCGGGATTGCTCTATCGCTCATAAGCCACATGATCATATGTGTACTTTCAGGCATTAAAGAAATAAAGTCCCAGAAGGTATCGTGTGCAGATTGTGCCTGCGGTATTTCATTGTGAGGTTCAGGTTTTACGGCGTGTACAAGATCCGGAAATTTAATAGCATCCTGAATGAAGAAAACAGGAATATTATTCGCCACGAGATCATAATTTCCTTCATCTGTATAGAATTTTACAGAAAAGCCTCTGACATCTCTTGCAAGATCTGTACTTCCCCTGTTGCCTGCAACCGTTGAAAATCTTACAAAAACAGGCGTTTCTTTACCTACTTCGGACAAGAAGTTGGCTCTTGTATATTCTGCAAGACTTTTGTTTAGTTTAAATACGCCATGTGCCCCGGATCCACGGGCATGAACTACTCTTTCCGGAATTCTTTCGTGGTCGAAGTGTGTGATTTTTTCTCTGAAAAAGAAATCTTCAAGTAAAGTAGGACCTCTGTCGCCTGCTATAAGGGAGTCCTGATCGTTATTGATTTTCAGTCCCTGATTGCTCGTTAATTTTTCGTTTTCGTTGGAATTCATGTGAGATTCCAGCTGGTTTAGCTTTTCATTGTCTGATGTGTTGTCTTTCATAATTCTTTATATTTTGTGATTGGTGTTCTAAGTTTGTGAGAAACGGGTAATCCGCTACTCTTTTATAACAACTTTAAGGCCTTTTTGCGGTTTCCGGTATATATTGTTGTCATTTTATAAACATTGCTGTTCACAGATAATAAAATTTAAATCATTTAATATTTTTTTATTTAAAAAAAGCCACATAGAAGCTCTATATGGCTTTATATTTTTTAGTTAATCTTCCTGTTCCGCATCAAAATTGATGTAAGTTTCAGCAATTTCTGTAAGTTCATAATCTGTATCTTCTTCTTCCTGTAACGTTTTTTCGAGAAGATCGGCTGCTTTATCGTGTCCCATAGTAATAGCAAGCTGGGCGAGACCTCCATACGTTGCAATTTCGTAATGCTCTACTTTTTGTGCAGCGATGATTAAAGCGGCATCACGGGTCATAGAACCTTCTTCAGTTGATCTAATGATTTCTTCACCTTCTTCAATGATCCCTTTAATGGCTTTGCATTCTTTTTTCTCAGGCGTTTCATTAATCAGCTTGAAAACTTTTTCGAGCCTGCTTACATGTTTCTGAGTCAGCAGCTGATGGTCTTCGAATGCTTCTTTCAGTTCATCGGTAGTGGCAGCTTCCTGCATTTTGCCCAGCGCTTCAATAATTGCGTTCTCTGCATAATACACATCTTTAAGTGCAGAAACAAAAAATTTGTGTAAAGGTGAGCTGTTCATTTCATTTTTATCTACGGTGGCATTGTCTACCGAAGCCAATTTTTTTGATCCGGCAGCTCCTGTAGCGGATGCTGATGAAGTATCTGTACCTGAGGTACCGTTATCTTTATTATCTAATGATTTTGTTGCCATAATGTGAAATTGGTGTTTGATTTTTAAAAAGATTACCCCTTTAAAATATTAATAAAGAGGTAATCATGGAAAAAGAATTATGAATTATTACGTCTGCCTCCAAATCCGGATCTGCCCGAACCTGAAGATCTTCCGCCACCGTGAGAGGCCTGTCCGCCCATACGAGCAATTCTCGTACGTTCTGCCTTACTCATTGAAGCAAAACCTCTTCTTGATGATCCGTTGCCAGAACCTGAATTGGAACCTCGACCTGAACCGCCATTATTTCCTGATCTTGAGCCGCCTCTGCCGCTACCGGATCCCGATCCTGATCTTCCTGAATTTGAGCCGGAACCTGAACCAGATCCTGAAGATCTTCCGCCACCGTTTCTGCTTCCTCTTGGTCTTCCAGGATTATCATGTCTGTGATCATAGTTGTCACTATTTGAATTTGATGAATTTGAAGATCTGCCTCTTCCTCCTGATCCTGAGCCAGACCTGCCTGATCCGCCGGAATTTCTACCCCTTCCGGAACCTGAACCAGAACCAGAACCACGTCCTGATCCTCCACGGGAACCGCCTCTTCCACCTCCGGAAGTAAATCTTCCCTGGCTGTCTCTCTGCTGGTTTCCGTTTCCTGATCTTCCTCTGCCTCTGCCTCTATTATCGTCGTCATCATCATCGTAGTCGTCATCGTCATAATCTTCATCATCGTAATCTTCATCATAATCATCATCGTCGTAATCTTCGTCTTCATCATCATAATCATCGTCAAAGTAATCTTCATACTCCGAGAAATCATCATCGTATTCTTCGTCCTGTGACGCATCATTATAACCGTGGTCATAACCTAATTGATAAATTTCTTCGAGATTGCTTGATGAATCGGAGTTTCCTCTACGATTTCTTGAATTTCTAGTGTTCATAACTGAATTTTTTTTATTAATATTAAGTGATGGTATTGCCGGCCGTGACTAGTATTAGACAGCAATGGGTTTTTGGTTAATTTGCATGAACATAAAAGCTAAAGAGCTTTATACGTACCTCGTCTGGGAGGTTTTAGGAAATATGGATGAATTAATTAACTCAAATGTACGTTAGAATAATTCACAATTTTATGACTCAAGTCATGTTAAAAGGGATTAATATAAAATTTTCCGCTCTTTTATTTTAAGTTTACCCTGATGTTCCATTTTTTTCAGGGTTCTGATCACTGTTTCTACGCGGAGTCCCGTAAGATTGGCAATCTGCTGTCGGGTAAGCTCAACAGGAAAGCTGTGGGCACAATCTCCTTCGTGGTAACTTTTCAGGTAGTTCAGTAATCCTTCGAGACGGACAATAGGATTTTGTGAAGACATACTCTGCAGCATAATGGCTTTAAAATATAAGCGCTGTGACAGGCATGCGTTCATTTCAAGCGATATTTCCGGATTGTTTTTGAGAAGCTCAATAAATCTGTTTTTTGGCAGTTTTATGATTTCAGTGTCGGAAAGACATATGGCATTCATTACATAAAATTTTTCCACGAAAATCATAGCATCACCAAAGCTTTGTTTTTCACCAATGATGTTGTGAATGAATTCTTTGCCTTCCTCGTTATAACTGTTCAGCTTTATTTTTCCTTTTACGATCTGATAATAAAACGTCGCATGGTCTCCTTCTCTGTAAATGACATCGTGTTGTTTGTAAAGTTTTATTTCGCCTCCGTATGAGTAAAGAATATCGGGTTCAATATTCATGCAGCTGATCGTTTTCATTTTTTACAGTTATTTTTTTCAAGGAAAATATCGTAAAAAATTGATAATAAAACAAGTTTAATACAAAATTTTACGGTCTATAATTTTTACAATTTTATCTCTTTCCATCATTTTTATGGTCCTTATTGCAGTTTCTACACAAAGACCGGTAAGGCTTGCCATCTGCTGCCTTGTAAGGGGAATTCTGAAAGAGTACGGTGACTGTTCCTTCTGGAAGCTTTTCAGATAATCCATAAGTACTTTGAGCTTTGCCATCGGATTCTGCGATGAAAGGTTCTGCGACATAATCAGCTTAAAATAAAGCTTCTGAGAAATTGTTTTATTCATATTAAAAGAAATCTCAGGATACAGCTTTATAAGATCTAAAAAAATGCTTTTAGGAAGCCTCAATACAGAACATTTTGTAATGGCTACGGCGCTTATGGGATATACTTTATCCAGAAAAAGCAATGATTCTCCTATACTCTGCCCTTCTTCCAGAAGTGTTTGTATGATTTCTTTACCGTCATCCGTGTAATTATTGAGTTTTGCTTCACCCGATGCGATTTGGTAATAATATTTGGGTATATCGCCTTCATTAAAAATAATCTCGGAAGGCTGGTAATGTCTTGTGATAGCTCCTACTGAATGCAGAATTTCTTCTCTAATAACCATATTAGGTGTTTTTAAATGAGTTAAATAATAGCATTCCTAGTAATATAATTGGTAAGTTTATTTTTACGGATGCAGATTGCTCCTTGTTGATACTTATATATTAGTTGTGCATTAAATCATGGTATTCCCATTGAAATAAACAAAAAACATTAAATATATTGGATTCATAATAAAAAATTCCCGCTAACTAATAAACGGGTATGTTTTTTATCAGAAGTATAGGAAAGATCAACTATATGCAGTTGACTTTAAGATATCATTTAAAATGACTTGCGATTAATAAAGATCTGCTTTGTAGTACTGCAGAATGCAATGTGTTGCAATAAGGCAATTTCATAATATTTATATTTGGTGTTGTGATCAACAAATATAATTTATATTAAAATAAAAATGTATGATCCTGATCATACGACCAGGATTCTCAATAATGGTTGGCGAAAATAACAGTTATATAGTTATTTACTGTCAGGAACAAAATTTTTCCTTGCAAGTTCCTTGCGTACCCGGCTAAGACTTTCGGGCGTGATCCCAAGATAGGAAGCAATCATCCATTGAGGAACTCTCATCAGAAGATCCGGATACATTTTAATAAATTTCATATACCGTTCTTCAGCGGTCTCACCCAGTAAAGAATTGATCCTGTCCTGCAGACTTTTTATATGTTTCTGAAGAAGAATATCGCTTTTCTCGAGGCTGTTCGGAAATTCACCGATAAGCTTATTGATAAAGTCAGGATGAAGGAGAAGCACTTCCGAATCTTCAACCGCTTCAATATAATAAACGGATTTTTCGTTGAAATATAAGCTGCTGCGGTCTGAGATCAGCCAGCTTTCCGGAGCAAACTGTATAATGTGTTCTTTACCGTTTTTGTCGATAGAATACATTTTAAGCAGTCCTTTCTCGACAAAATAAATATACCTGCAGATCTCACCATACTGAAGAAGAAACTGATTTTTCGGTATTTTCTTTACTTCGTAGTGCAGGCTGCAGAGATTTACCTTTTCTAAAGGAACATCCAGAACCTTGGATAAATAATTATTAATATTCTTCATTATACAATTTGGTCTGCTGATATATGTTGATGTGAAGCGCTATTAACCACTTTTCCGTTTTCAATCACCAGTAATTGGGGACTTTCATGCCTTATATCGAGATCCGATGCAATTTTGTTTGATATTGACCTGTGGGCCAGCAAATCTAAAAAATATAATTCCGGTTTGTGGCCTGAACTTTCGATTTCTTTTTCAAAATTTTTCAGAACTGTTTTGCTGATAAAGCAGCTTGTAGAATGTTTGAATATGGCAATCTTTCCGCTAAAGGAACTTTCGATTGCTTTCGTAAGATCTTCTTCAGATTCTATGTATTTCCAGATTTGATTCTTTTCAGAACCCTGTTCTTTTTCTCCGAATATTTTGTCAAAAAAACTCATACGTTAAATTGTTTTAGATGATGATGAAGATGCTTGTATTCCAGAAACCCCCAGTCTTTTTCTTTCATTGTACCGAAAAGGACGTGATGGTCTGGGAGATTATTATTTTCAAAACAGATTCTGTATTCATCAAGCGTTTTTAAAAGATTTTCTTTCTCTTCTTCAAAATCACAATCAAAATTAATAATAAGTTTTTGAAAAGTAGGCATGTTTCTGGGAATTCCGTTATTAAAGATCTGAATCTCCCATTTGGTTATCTTACCTATCATCGCAAAAAGCCGGTTAATTTCCGGAAGTTCTATTTTTTGAAGGGGAACCTGCAGCACATAATTACAATGTCTCATCATCTGGCATACATCCATTTTTCCCCAGATAGCCACAGAATTTTGGTTCAGCCGACGGATTCTTTGCGTAATTTCATCAAAATGCACAGGATTATGAAGACTTTTTTTCACCAGCCTTTATCTTTCTTCAGGTTTTCGATATGAGCAAAATGATGATTGCAGTGCCACACATATAAGGCAAGACAATGTCTGAGATCATAGTTTTTATTATGCTCGGGATGATGGAAGGTTCTTTCAAACTGCTTATTGGTCATGCTTTTCAATAGTGCTGTCCACCTCTGGTGTGTGCCTTTAATCATTCTCATGGCAGGTTTAACCGGCATATTCTGGCTGTCCTGAAGTTCTGCCCATTTTGCTTCATCATAAGGTTTAATCGTAGGATTGTCTTCCGTAAGAGCAAGTTTGAAGCGGATAAAGCTGTTAATATGGCTGTCTGCAATATGATTGACCAGCTGTCGTACGGTCCAGCCACCTTCCCTGTATTGGGTGTCAAGCTGGTCATCTGAGAAATCTTCAATCAGGCTTTTTAATTTTCCCGGAAAATCTTTGATGACTTTTATATACTCGTCAAGCTTTATGTCGCAGATATTTTCGGGTTCTTCAAAGGCTCCTATCGGAAACCTTTTTTGTTCTATATCGTTCATTTTTCTTTTTATTAATAATTTATGTATAATTCTAATAGAACCGGATTGTATGGATTTGTAAAAATGTCTATTTGTCCGATAAATCTGGTTTGGATAATTATTTGATATTAGTTTTTGTAAATTTATCAAAAATTCGAGAATTCTAAATATGAAAAAAGCGTTAATAGTCGTAGATGTACAGAATGATTTTTGTGAAGGCGGCGCACTGGCGGTTCCGGGAGCTAATGAGGTAATTCCGTACATCAATGCCCTGATGGAAGAAAATGAGTATGACCAGATTGTTTTGACTCAGGACTGGCATCCTGCCAATCATAAAAGTTTCGCCAGCAACAATGGCAGAAAGGTCGGCGAAAGTATTATTTTAAACGGTGTTCCTCAGTTTATGTGGCCGGATCACTGCATTCAGGGTACTTTCGGTGCAGAATTTCACAAAGATCTCAACAGAGATAAGGTAACCCATATTATCCAAAAAGGTAAAAATGTTGAAATCGACAGTTATAGCGGCTTCCAGGATAATAATCATTTCATGAAAACGGGACTGGATGATTTTTTAAAATATCACGATATTCAACTGTTGGAAATTGTAGGTCTTGCAATGGATTATTGTGTGAAATTTACCTGTATTGATGCTGTAAACAGCGGATACGTTACCTGTCTTCATTTTAACGGCACAAGAGCTGTTAATGTAAAGCCTGATAACGGACGGGATGCTATTTACGACATGATTCAGAAGGGAGTTACTGTTCTCGGATAAATAATTATTGATTATAATCTAAATACGCATAAAAAAACCGAAGCTAAGGCTTCGGTTTTTTATTTTACAAACTCATTACTTTGGCTGTTTAGCCTGAAGTTCAGCTTCTTTAGCTTTCATTTCGTTAGCTTTAGCCGTATTTTTAGTTGTATTGTAGATATCTCTCATAGTCTGAACGGCAGTAATGTCATTAGGCATTGCCTGCAGCCATTTTTCTCCATATGGTACCGCTTTATTGAATCTTTCTTTTCTGGCTTCAATAAGTTTGGTAGCATCGTCCGGTTTTGTTTTTCTCAGTGCATTGATCTCATTTACTGCTTTTTCATCGTCTCCGATTACGGTATAAACAAGATTCTGATATGCATTAGCAAAATCAGGTTTTAGTTCAATTGCTTTCTGGAAAGAAGCAATAGCCTCATTCACCGTTTCAGGATTTTTTGACTGAAGAACTCCTAAGTTGTACCAGTTGGTAGCATCATTAGGATTTTTAGCAAGCTGCTCCTTAAGATTCTGCAAAAATTTATCAGTTTTTCCGGATGCATACAATGCTGTTCCCTGATATTCCTTTAATTTAGCGTTATTAGGAAATTTAGCAAGTCCTTTTTCAATGATTGTTAATGCTTCGTCATTTTTTTTGTCGTTGAGCAAAAGAGTGGCTAAAGTTTCATAAAGGTCAGTTTCAACACTCTTTGTCTGTTCAGTTTTAAAATCTGAATAGTCTTTAGAGGCAGTCTTCTTTAATAATTCCCATGTATTTTTGTCATAGCTGGAAACCTGTCCTGTCTTATTATCTTTTGCAGTATACGTTGTTTCAACACCGGTATATCCTGAGTTAATAAGATCCGTATATATTTTTGTAGCCTGAGGAATATCATTTGCCAGAGCATAATTAAGACCTGCATAATACATATATACTTTATTGTCCTGCCCATTCGTTTTAAGTAAGTTATAAACTTCTATAAACTTAGGAGCTGCCACAGCATAGTTTTTTGCATTATACGCATCCATTGCTGCTTTGTTAGCTTCTTGTAGCTGAGCGTTCGCGTCACCTTTCTGTCCGAAAAGAAAAGCTGAGGCTACGATAGCCATCCCTAAAATTAGCTTTTTCATAATCACTATTTATATTAATTATACAATTTTTATTCTTCCGAATCAGAATTCTCATGGTCTTCAGCAGTATTATCTGTCTGCGGAGTTTCTGTGTCGTTTTCGTGGTTATCAGCTACAGTTCCTTCTATTTCTTCATTCTCTTCAGAATCTTCTACTTCTTTATCCATTGCCACTTTTGCAATAGCAGCAATTTCATCGTTTTTCTTAAGGTTGATCAATCGTACACCCTGTGTATTTCTTCCCATTACTCTCATTTCATCCATTCCCATTCTGATGGCAACTCCAGACTTGTTGATGATCATCAGCCCGTCTTCATCCGTTACATTTTGGATAGCAATCAGGTTTCCTGTTTTCTCTGTAATGTTCAGGGTAATAACACCTTTTCCGCCCCTGTTGGTAATTCTGTAGTCTTCCACCGCAGTTCTTTTTCCGTATCCTTTTTCAGATACTACAAGAACGGTTTCTTTTTCTACATCATTTACTACAATCATTCCGATTACTTCATCATCATCTTCCATGGCAATTCCGCGTACCCCGATAGATCCTCTTCCTACCTCTCTTACTTTTTCTTCCGGGAAACGGATACATTTACCATTTTTCGTGGCAATCATGATCTGGGAAGTACCGTTTGTTAAATAAGCACCCAACAATTGGTCATTATCCCTGATTTCGATAGCATTTACTCCATTTACTCTTGGTCTTGAATATGCTTCTAGAGATGTTTTTTTAATTGTACCGTTTTTGGTAACCATTACTACACTCATCTGGTTTACATATTCAGAATCTTTAAGGTTATTGGTTCTGATGTATGCTTTGATTTTATCATCCGGTTCGATGTTGATCAAATTCTGAACTGCTCTTCCTTTGGCTGTTCTGGACCCTTCAGGAATTTCAAATACTCTCAGCCAGTAGCATCTTCCTTTTTCTGTAAAGAATAGCATGTACTGGTGATTGGTTGCAGACACGATATATTCAAGGAAGTCGGAATCTCTAGTGGTTGCGGCTTTGTTGCCTACTCCTCCTCTGCTCTGGATTTTGTATTCCGAAAGTGAAGTTCTCTTAATATATCCGGCGTGTGAAATGGTAAGCACTACAGATTCATTCGGGATAATATCTTCAATAGACATTTCACCTCCTGAATAGTCGATTTCCGTTCTTCTTTCGTCGCCGTATTTTTCTTTTACCTCTATTAATTCATCTTTAATAATCTGGAATCTTCTAGGTTCATTCGCTAAAATATCTTCCAGATCTGCAATTTCTTTCATAATGGCATCGTACTCATCACGGATTTTGTCGAGCTCCATTCCTGTAAGGCGGGCAAGACGTAAATCAAGGATGGCCTGAGCCTGGATCTCAGAAAGTTCAAATGCTTCAATTAATCCTTCTTTTGCGCCCTGCGGATTTGCAGAGTGACGAATGATGGAAATGGCTTTATCTAATGAATCCTGCGTTCCGATTACCTTCATGAAACCTTCCAAAATATGAGCTCTTTCTTTTGCTTTTCTAAGCTCAAATTGGGTTCTTCTAACGATAACCTCGTGACGGTGCTCCACAAAATGGTGGATAATGTTTTTCAGGTTTAATTGTTCCGGTCTTCCATGTACCAAAGCAATATTATTAACACTGAAAGATGTCTGAAGCGAAGTATATTTATATAATAGGTTTAAAACGACATTCGGAATTGCATCATTTTTAAGCTCATAAACGATACGCAGACCTCTTCTGTCCGATTCGTCCCTGATTTCATAGATTCCCGGAATCTTTTCTTCTTTTACGAGCTCTGCCGTTCTGGCAATCATTTCAGCTTTATTTACCTGATAAGGAACTTCATTTACAATAATGGCATTTCTGTTCCCAATTTCTTCAAAAGCAACCTTGGCTCGAAGAACTACTCTTCCTCTTCCCGTATGGAAAGCATCTCTCACACCATCATATCCGTAGATGATACCTCCTGTAGGAAAATCCGGAGCAATAATATGCTGCATCAATTCATCAATAGTAATTTCCCGGTTGTCAATATAAGCACAGATGGCATCTACAGATTCCGATAAGTTGTGCGGTGCCATATTGGTAGCCATCCCCACTGCAATACCGGAAGTTCCGTTTACTAAAAGGTTAGGAATTTTTGAAGGTAAAACTGTAGGCTCCTGTAAGCTGTCGTCAAAGTTATTCTGGAAATCTACCGTTTCTTTGTCCAGGTCTGAAAGTACTTCATCAGAAATCTTTTTTAATCTTGCCTCGGTGTAACGCATTGCTGCCGGCGGATCTCCGTCCATAGAACCGAAGTTACCCTGACCGTCTACCTGAGGATAACGTAAGCTCCAGTCCTGAGCCATTCTTACCATTGCATCGTATACAGAAGAATCTCCGTGAGGGTGGTATTTACCTAAAACGTCTCCAACAATTCTAGCAGATTTCAAATATTTTCTATTAGAAAAAACCCCTAATCCATACATACCGTAAAGTACTCTCCTATGAACGGGTTTTAAGCCGTCTCTTACATCAGGTAACGCCCTTGAAACAATAACAGACATCGAATAATCGATATAAGACGACTTCATTTCATCAACAATGTTGATGGGAATCAGTCTTTCTCCTTCTTTTTGCATAAACAAATTTTATTATAATGACAGTCAGACCCTTAGCTGTATGTCTGAAAATTATTTTTTTTGAATTTTTATTAACGGGCTAATTTACGAAAAATTTGCCGATTTTTGTTGTAGAATTTTACTCAAAATATTAAAAAAATCATAAAATATGAGTGTATTAAGCATAACTTTCCACTGTACGAAAAACAATCTGGAAGAATGGGAAAATTATATCGACGAAACATTGGTACTCATGACTGAAAACTTAATGGACGTTAATAAATACATCCTTTCTGAAGTGCATAGTGATTATATTGATGAAGGAAAAAATTACAATCTTCTGTTGGTTTTTGACAGTGATCAACTGCGGGAAGATTTTGTACAGAGTGAGCTGAAGAATATTGCAGAACGTGTAGAAGCAAAATTCGGAACGGAAGTGATGATTTTTAATACTCTTTTAAATCCTAAGAAAACAAGACTGTAAATATATAATAAAGCCCGGAAAATTTCCGGGCTTCTTTCTATCTTCTGTGCGGTGGTTCCGGAGGCCTTGGCGGAGCCGGAGGTCTTGGCAGACATGATGAAACCGCAGCAAACAGAGCCAGCGCCAATAACATTTTGGATAAATTTTTCATAAAAACGGTATTTGTGATTGATGTATAACTTACAAGCCGGATGCCAAATTATTTTGAAGATCTGTCTCTACTTTCGTGTACTGCAATTAAAATCAACTTTAATTTTAAATATAAAAGCAAAAGCACCGGAAAATCCGATGCTTATTATTTTTTTTCAATTTTCACCTGTGACGTCCATGTCCTCTGTGATGCCCATGACCGTGACCCGGCCCTCTTTTTTCATAAATATAGACTTTCTTTGCTTGTCCCGGAGGCATCCCCCTTCTTCCGTGATGTTCATGAACAATACATGAAGTCATCATCATCATAACTGCTGTAATCCCAACAATTTTAATCAATCCTTTCATTTTTTTCACTTTTCAAATTCCTGATTGAAGCAACAATGTTGGTGCCAAAGGCAATTTTTAAGCTGTACAGATGGTATTTAAATTTGAATTAATAAAACTGATGATTAATGATATTTGCGTTTATATTTTCTTTTTATTCTTGTATAATGAGTCTGTTTACTTTGTTCATCTTCAGATATTACACTGATATTTCCGTCTACTTCAAGAACAGATAATTTTACATTTTTTATTCCGTTTACGCCGTGTTCCCTTACCGCCTCATCAAGCTCATCCCTGCTGATTTTTACTTTATCTAAGGCTTCTTGTTCTACTTTTCCGTCTTTTATTAAAATAACAGGATCGTCTTCAAGAAAACTGCTGAATTTTTTGTTCGAAAACATTAATCTTTTAACAATAAAATTGGCAATAAAAAGAACGAGTGCTGCTATAAGACCTCCCTGCAGTGAGGTATTCTCTCCTACCATGGCATTCTGAACCGCATTGGAAATAAGCAACAGCAGAACAACATCTCCTGCATTGAGCTGTGAAAGCTGATTTTTACCAAAAAGACGAATGGCAATTACCATGAAAAGATAGACACAAAGTGACCGTACAACGACATCTAAAATAGGATTCACTACAGTTTTAATTAGATATCAAATGTATTAATTTTTGAAATAAAATTCCTGTGAGTTTTGCTTAATGATAAAATAAAAAAAACCGCTGTAAAGCGGCTTGACTGTTAAGGACATTGTGCGATAGGCACCGTACTGCAGACTGTTTTGTTTAATCTTTCACAGTAAACACAGTACTCTCTTGGCTTTCCACCATATACTGATTTAAGCTTTGTCTTTGTTAGTTTCTTTAAATTTTTCATATCGTTTTAATTTTGTTGGTTCAATATATAACGAATATTACTCTTAATTATTACAGTTTTTTATTTAAATTTTTCATGATTTACATTTTTAGACCGTAAATATTTAATTAAAATGCCTTGCTTTAAACTCTTCAAATTCAGAGTAATCGTAATCGGGACATGCACCATATTTTGAAGTGATGAATGCACCCAGAGAAACGGCATTTTTCAGGATCTCTTCCGGTGTTTCATTAAAAATTCTTTTCGCAATAAATCCTGAAAGAAAGGCATCCCCGCTTCCTACTGTATCAGCAACTGTAATCGGAACAGCCGGGAGCGTATAGCTTTTGTAGCCAACAAAATATCTTGCTCCTTCACTGCCTTTGGTTAAGACAATTTCGTCAACAGCAAAATGTCTCTGAATTGCTTTCACAGCGTCTTCTTCCGTTGAGTATTGTTCTTCCGTAAGTTCCAGAATCTGCTGCAGTTCAGATTTATTTATTTTAACGACATCCGCTTTATGCAGAAGCGTTTTAATTAATTCTCCATCAATAAATGGCGGCCTTAAATTAACGTCAAAAATCTTAAGCTTTGCATGATCAAGAAGCTTCAGTAATGTATTTCTTGTCGTTTCGTTTCTTGAAGAAAGACTTCCGAATACAAAAGCTTCGGCATTCGAAACCAATTCATTATATTCAGGAAAATATTCAATATGATCCCATGCTACATCGTTGATGATTTCGTAGGTTGCTTCGTTATGTTCGTCTATTTTCGCGATTACCGTACTGGTGGGATGATTTTCGTCGACCTGGATCAGCTGTGTAGAAATCCCCCAATTGCGGATTTGCTCACGTAGTTTCTTGCCAAGATCATCATTTCCTGTTTTACTGAGCACCTGTACGTCAACACGCGTTTTGTGGACATTATAAGCCACATTAAATGGCGCTCCACCTGCTTTGGAACCTTCCGGAAAGATATCCCACAATACCTCTCCGAAACACAATATATAAGGTTTTTTATCTGTCATCATTATTTTTTATTACTCTACAGAACTGCGCTCAATAAATTCTGCCTTAAAGGTTACTCTTCTGCCTTCTTTTGCATAGCTGTTAATCTGGTTGTCCAGCAACTTTACGGATTCCCGGGCCAGTTCTTCCAACGGCTGCCTTACAAAGCTTACTTCTGTTGGAAAAAGATAATAGGCTTCCGTCTCGTCAAAAGCAACAAGGGAAACATTTTCCGGAACTTTAATATTATTATCGATAAGGTACCGTAACCCCGCAATTCCCAGTTTATTGCTTGAAAAATAAATAGCTGTTTTTTTTGAAAGGTCAAGATTATCCCTGAGCTGTTGGTGAACTTCCTCCGTAATGTGATGAATTCCTGTTAAAATCCGTTTGATAGAGGTTCCGGATTTTTCGGCTCTTTTATCAAAGCCATACTGTCGGTCAAGAAGATGTGGAAGTTCAGTATCGTATCCCACATATATTAGTTCATCAAAATTTTTTAAAAGCAAATGATTGCAGATCTGTTCAGAAATTTCAAAATTATTGATCATAACACCAGGAAGATCTATATTTTTCAGGTATCTGTCAATCGTTACAATAGGATATTCTTCTCTTATCAGCTTGTTGATTGCGTCATCAGAATCTACCACAGGAGCTACAATCATTCCGTCTACCTGCTGTTCTGAAAATAGTTCGGTAAGCTTTGCAAATTTTTCAGGATTTTCATCGCAGCTGCCAATCAGAAGCGTATATCCGAGTTTCATGGCTTCATCTTCAATACTGCGCGCAATATTAGAATAAAAGTCGTTGGAAATATCTGCTACGATAAGGCCGATCAGTTTGCTTTTGCTCATTTTAAGACTTTTCGCAATCTTATTGGGCGTATAATTGATGCTTTGTGCAACTTCCAGTATTTTTTTCTGGGTAGCTTCGCTGATCCGGCTTCCTTCTTTTTTGTTAAGGACATATGATACCGTAGCTACGGAAACTCCTGCAATTCTCGCGATATCTTTTATAGAAGCTCGTTTCATTATTGTTGGCTTTATGGCAAAAATATTCTATAATAGAGATAAAATGCAATAGCTTTATTTTTTGGTCGTTTGAAAAATAATTGTAGTTTCGCGGTTTTTTAAACGATAATTAATAAGCAATACAAACTTCTGATTAATAATAATTTAACAAATAGTTTAAATTGTATTTGGTGTTTTTTCTTAAATGTCAGTTTAATATTGTCTGGTTGTAACGGCTATTTTGGTTTAACGTTTATTCTTAAAACATAATCAAAAGCTGAATTAATTCAAACGGTTAGGGTATTTATACCTAAAACACGGATCAAGATGGATTCTATAAGCCATAACCTATTTTCATATTGCCCTTTTACGCATAATTTCTTACATTAGCTTTACAAATTATGATATATGATAGACAAGATAAACATTAGGGTGTATGCCTGTGCAGTAAAGGATAAAAAAGTTTTGACTTTATTTGAAGAATATGCAGGTGAACCTTTAATGAAATTTCCGGGTGGCGGGCTTGAGTTTGGGGAAGGATTATTAGATTGCCTGCACCGTGAATTTGATGAGGAGCTGAACGTAAAAATTGAAATAGTAGAACATTTTTACACGCAGGAAAACTTCCTGGTTTCGCGGTTCAGAGAGAATGAGCAGTTGCTTACCGTTTACTATATTGTGAATATCATCAATGAAGAAGATTTTCTTATTTTGGATCCGTGCATTGAAAAAACAGAATGGATCGATATCGAAAGAGCCGACAATCCTTTTGTGCTCCCCATTGATAAAATTGTTTTTGACAAACTGAAAGAAAAATTCCTGTAAAAAAAGATTTACAGGAATTTTTTATATTGATTATTATTTGTAGACTTTAAAATTGGCTGCTCCGGGATAAGGCTGCAAATAGCCCGAATTCCAGTTCGATTGAAGCAGTGATTCGAGATACTCATCGGTTCTGTTGGCGTGGGGATCATATTTATCTTTAAGGTCGATATCTGCCATTTTACCTTTTACATTCCACCAGAATGCGCTCCATCCTCCTCTCAGTTCTTTTATAATTTCATAGACGTTTTTGCCGGTAGCCCTGTTCATAAGCTTTGCAAAAACCTGTCCTTCCGTTGTTGTAAGATCCCTGAGCTGCTTTTCATACTGGTCGGCAAGGATATTCTGCCGGTCTTTGATGTATTTTCTTTTTGCTTTACTGTCGAGATTATTCATTTCGCCCTGAATATCCCTGTACTGCTGCAGTGCGGTTAAAAATAAAGGATAAACCCGGTATAATTTTTTATTAAGAAAATAATAATAATTTCTGTCTAACTGATTATTAAAACGAGGCTTATTGAGCAAAATAAGCTCATCCATCACTACTACCGTTTCGCCATTGATCTCGTAAATCTTTGCCTTCTGCCTTTCATCATAAAAATATTTATTTCCAAATTCGTCTACCTTTAAAAGTTCCTGAGGATATTGGCTTAACGGCTTTGCAATAACAGAGTCTTTCTGTCCAAAAACACTCACGCTAAAAATTAAAAGATAAAGACAAATAATCTTGCTAAATTTCATTATTTTTACACCTATTAGAAAGAAATTAAAACGCAAAAATCATTCCTTTTTTATGAAATTTGATAAGAAATCTCTGAAATTTTTAGAAAAATATTTAAACACCTCTTCTCCCACCGGTTATGAGCATGAAGGACAGAAAGTATGGATGGATTATATCAAACCGTATGTTGATAAAATCGAGGTAGATCATTATGGTACCTGTTACGGTATTATCAATCCTGAAGCAGAATTTAAAGTAGTTATAGAAGCCCATGCTGATGAAATTTCCTGGTATGTAAATTATATTACCGATGACGGACTTATCTATGTGATCCGTAACGGAGGCTCAGATCAGACCATTGCTCCTTCCAAAGTCGTACACATTCACGGAGAAAACGGAATTGTAAAAGGAGTTTTCGGGTGGCCGGCTATTCATACAAGAACCAACCAGAATGAACCGACACCGAAAATTGAAAATATATTCATCGATTGTGGAGCCACCTCCAAAAAGGAAGTGGAAGAAATGGGAATTTATGTAGGTTGTATGATTACCTATCCAGATGAGTTCTTCGAAATGAATGACCGTTATTTTGTATGCAGGGCTTTAGACAACAGAATCGGCGGATTTATGATTGCTGAAGTGGCGCGACTTTTAAAGGAAAATAAAAAAACACTTCCTTTTGGTTTATATATTACCAATTCTGTACAGGAAGAAGTAGGTCTTTACGGTGCTGATATGATTGCTGACACCATAAAGCCTAATATTGCCATTGTGACAGATGTTACCCACGACACCACCACCCCGATGATTGAAAAGAAAAAGGAGGGTGACCAAAAGTGCGGTGCGGGCCCGGTAGTATTTTTTGCACCAAGCGTTCATCATACGATCCGTGAACTGATCATTGAAACGGCAAAAACAAAGCAAATTCCTTATCAGAGGGCGGCAGCAAGCAGAATGACAGGTACCGATACGGATGCCTTTGCCCATTCCAACGGCGGAGTTCCGAGTGCTTTGATTTCATTGCCTTTACGTTATATGCATACGACGGTAGAGATGGTTTCCAAAGAAGATGTAGGAAATGTTATCAGTCTTATCTATGAAACGCTCCTCAGGATTCAGCCGGAAATGAAACTGAAATATCACTAAAAAGTTGAAAATTTAAAATTATCTATTCATTTAAAATAATTATTCAGTGAAATAAATCCAACAGCATAAAAAACACAAATACTTACATGGAAAAAAATAATCAAATAAGTGGCAGTGATGTCTACTTGAATTTTGTTGATGAATTAAAGGTTGAAAACAACTCGGCTTTTATGCAGCTCTATCAATACTACTTCCCTACTGTAAAAAAAATGGTACTGTCCCATAAAGGAAGTTTGGATGATGCCAAAGATGTCTTTCAGGATGTTATGATTGTATTTTTAGAAAAGTTGAGGCAGGAAAATTTCATCCTTTCCGCATCTATAAAAACATACATCTATGCAGTCACTAAAAATTTAGTATTGAAGACTAAAAAAACTGACGGTCAACGTACCTCTTTAGATTATATTCTGAGTACCGATTTTCTTTTGGAAATTGATGATACCGTAGAAGAAGAAATATCGAAGGTTGAAAAACTGGAAGAATATATTGACCAGATAAGTTTGCACTGTCAAAAGTTCATTCATGATGTATATCTTAAAAATAAAACGATTTCTCAAATTCAGAAAGAATACGGATATACTACAAAACACAATGCACAAAATCAAAAATACAAGTGTATTGAGCAGATTAAATCTCTGATTAAAAAAAATAATGGTAATTTTTCATATTGAAAATCAATAATTTACATGAATTATTAAAAAAAATCGCTCCTCACCGGGTGATTTTTTTTCTATTCTGGTATTAATATACAGAGATTGCTATGAATATAATCTCAATTAAATAAAATTATACAGTATGAAAAACAAATCAATTTTGGTAGGTGTACTTACATTAGGTGCAATGGTTACAGGAACCACTACAACTTTCGCAACAGTAAAAACTACAACAGCTACAAGTATTGAAGCAGCCTGCGGAAACAAAAAAGCAGACAGCAAAACCAAAGAGGCTACTTGTGGAGACAAAAAAGCTGACGCCAAAACAAAAGAAGGAAAATGCGGCGAAGGAAAATGTGGTGACAAAAAAATGAAAAAAGAAGCTAAAGCAAAAGCAAAAGCAGAAAAAAAGGCTGCTAAATAATTTTTCATTTAAAAATCGGTATCTGCAATGATACCGGTTTTTTTTAATTCATTAATATGGTAGGAATCGGTTATCGAAAAGAATTTTCCAAAGAATTTTTATCAGGAGAAATTTTAAAACCCGGATTTGTAGAAGTTGCTCCCGAAAACTGGATTGGTATTGGAGGTTACTGGAAACAGGAACTTAATAAGGTGTTGGAAAAATACCCTTTGTATTGCCACGGCTTGTCTTTATCCATCGGTAGTCCGGAAGGTATTGATGTTTCATTTGTAAAAAAGGTAAAACAATTCCTGGAAGAAACTCAGGCTGTTTTGTATTCAGAACATTTAACATTTTCAAAGGTTGACAATGCCCACTTGTATGATCTTTTGCCTATACCGTTTACGCAGGATGCCATTGATCGTGTGACAGAAAACATCGTGCAGGTTCAGGATATATTAGGAAGACGGTTAATTCTTGAAAACGGAAGCTATTACACTGTTTTGGAGGCAGAAATGACAGAGGCTGATTTTATTAATGAAATTGTAAGAAAAGCAGACTGTGAAATGCTACTGGATGTAAATAATGTGTATGTAAATGCTTTTAACCATCATTATGATGCCAAAGATTTTATACAAAAAATGCCTTTGAATAAGGTGAAATATATTCACATGGCGGGACATTACAAGGTAAACCCACAGTTAATAATTGACACCCATGGCGCCGAAATCATTGATCCTGTGTATGATCTCTTTGATTTTACCATGCAGCAATTGCAGCGGGACGTACCGGTATTGCTGGAGCGTGATTTTAATATTCCTGAGCTGTCAGAACTTCAGAATGAAATTGAAAACCTGCAGCGAATTAAAAAAAGTGCATTAAAACCACTCAATTATGCAACTGATACCCAATAAAACTTTTGCTTTACAGACAGATTTGGGTTTGTATTGCAGAACAGGAAGAGACCAGCCTGAAACAAGTATTCAGGAGCATACTTTTCATTACAGGAGATTGGTTTACAATATTATAAAAGACACCATGAAAACAGCTTTTCCTATCGCCCGAAAGCTTATCGGTAAAAAACGGTGGAAAAAATCTGTTGCTTATTTTTTTGAAAATCACAAATGCGAAACACCACAAATCTGGAAGCTACCTTCGGAGTTTTGCGAATTTTATGAAAAAAATCCTTTCCCTTTTAAAAAAGAATTTCCTTTTCTCAAAGAACTACTGCAATATGAATGGCTGGAAATTGATGTTTTTATGATGGAAGATCTGCCGGTAGAGAAATTTAAAACAACACGTTTATCCAAAAAAGATATTTTGATACCTAATCCCGAAATCAGAATATTGCCTTTGCAGTACCCTGTACACATTAAAAAGATTAAACGAATTACTCAAGAAGATAAAGAACAGTATTTTGTATCTATCCACAGGGATTATTATACAAAACAGGTTAAATTCAATGATTTATCTTTTGCATTAGTAGAAATGCTGATCAGAATAAACGAAGAGGAAACAAGCATTTTTGATCTAGAAAATCTCTTTTCTAAATATGAGAATGATACTGGGAAAACTGAAAAAGTAATTGATACATTTATTGATTTTGCTTTACGGAACAATCTCATTCTCGGATTTAAAAACAATTAAAAAAACATTATGATAGAAAAATATTACCAGGCAGCAGGTAAATTAAGTGATTTGCCTTTATTATTAATCAGACTAATTTTAGCCTATGGCTTTTATAATCCGGCCATGATGAAACTTCGAGATATCAATTCTATTGCAGATTGGTTCAGCAGTATCAATATCCCTTTCCCGCTTGTCAATGCTTACCTTGCAGCCGGAACAGAGATTTCAGGTGTTGTCCTTCTTACATTGGGGCTGTTTACACGGATAATTTCTATTCCGTTAATGGTTACCATGGTTGTTGCAATCGTTACCGTACACTGGGGAAATGGTTTCGAAGCCGGCGATAATGGCTTTGAAATTCCTCTCTATTATTTGATTTTGTTATTTACCCTTATCGTCTACGGGTCAGGAAGAATAAGTTTAGACCATATTCTGTTCAGAAAAAATAAATAATTACTTTACGGGTCAGAATCTTTTGATTAAAATATGAAGTACAGTCAGATTTAATCTGTATCTTATAAAGACACGGATAAGATTTGACTGTATTTTTTTGATTATAATTATATTTGCAGGAAGTAAAAAATTAAAAATGAAAACTAAGCTTATTGCTCCTTCCCTGTTGGCCGCAGATTTCGGAAACTTACAGAGAGATATTGAAATGATAAACAATTCACAGGCCGACTGGTTCCACGTAGATGTAATGGACGGAAGATTTGTTCCTAACATCTCATTTGGATTTCCCGTTATGAAAACTGTTCAGCAGCACGCCAAAAAATTTATAGACGTACATCTTATGATTGTGGAACCGGAAAAATATGTTGAAGAGTTTATCGATCAGGGTGCTGATCTTGTATCTGTACATTATGAAGCGTGTACCCATCTTCACAGAACCATTCATCACATTCAGAGTCTGGGTGCAAAAGCAGGTGTTGTGCTCAATCCTTCTACTCCGGTGCTTATGTTGGAAGACATTATTGCAGATGTTGATCTGGTATTACTGATGAGCGTAAATCCAGGATTTGGCGGACAAAAATTCATTGAAAATACTTATAAAAAGATTGCAGAAACAAAAGATCTCATTCTGAGTAACAATTCTACCGCTCTTATTGAAATCGATGGTGGTGTAAATATTGACAATGCTTCAAAACTTTTTGAAGCGGGAGCAGATGTTCTTGTGGCAGGGAATGCCGTTTTTTCGGCAGAAAGTCCGGAAAGAACTATAGAACTTCTAAAGATTTAATTTTTTTAAAAAGAATATGACAAAAAGGCAGTCCTTACAGGCTGCCTTTCTTCTTTGCTGAAATCGGAGTCTTTAATGGTTATTAATTTTAAGACTTTTTTACTATGTAACTCCCTATTGAATTATGATGTAAAATTCGTGAAAAATTATGAAGAAGCCATCCGTATAAATACGTAATTTACCATTACGTATTTATACTTAATCTCTTTTACTGATCATGGTTTGAAGCTGATTATCAGACCCCTTCTTTTAGAACAAAAAAATCCGGAGAACAACATTCTCCGGATTCTTATTTCAAGTAATTTCTTTTAATTAAAAAATCTCTCTTCCTGAAAAGTGAAATCTTGCCTCGATAAGAGCATTCTCGTCAGAATCTGAGCCGTGTACCGCATTTTCTCCGATGCTTCTTGCAAACATTTTTCTGATCGTACCTTCTGCAGCTTCAGCAGGATTGGTAGCGCCGATTAATGTTCTGAAATCTTCTACGGCATTTTCTTTCTCAAGAACTGCAGCAACGATTGGTCCTGAGCTCATGAATTCAACCAATTCTCCGTAGAATGGTCTTTCAGCGTGTACTTCATAGAATTTTTTAGCATCAGCTACGGTAAGCTGTGTAAGTTTTAAAGCTTTAATTTTGAAACCTCCTTCAGCGATTTTACCCAATATAGCACCGATATGTCCGTCTGCAACAGCATCAGGCTTAATCATGGTGAATGTAATGTTAGACATATATGTATATTTTTTTAATGGCGCAAAAATACAAAAAAAATCCGTTAGTTAAATTTTAAACAAATTTTAACATTAAAATAACATTTGTTAAGAAATCGTAAACAAAACTTTGGCACAGTAATTGTTTCTTATATTCCGATTCTCATGTTTAATTTGAGTTTTCATGGTTATTAGTTTTTACCCAGCTTCGGCTGGGTTTTTTATTGACCGTACTTTCACGAGATTCTTATCATAAAAAATCATGAATAAGTCACAAACGATACATAACCAGATCTTTATTGCTTCATTTTGAATCAATAACCGTTAAATATCAATTATTTTTAAATTTAAAATGAATTATTTCTGAATAGTTTCTTCTGCTTCTTCCATCAGTTTGATATAGGTCGCATATCTCGAATGCTGAATTTCTCCTGTTTCGAGACCGTCAATTACGGCACATTTTGGCTCATTGATATGAAGACAGTTGTGAAACTTGCACTGCTCCCTTTTTTTGAAAATTTCAGGAAAGTAATGCTGTACCTCCTCTTTTTCGATGTCGATCATGGCAAATTCGCGGACACCCGGTGTATCGATCACATTTCCGCCAAAATCCCAAAAATGCATTTGCGCAAAGGTAGTGGTGTGTTTTCCTTTAAGATGGGTATCGGATATTTCTGATGTTTTTAAATTAAGTCCTGGCTGTAAGGCATTAACCAAAGTAGATTTACCACAGCCGGAATGACCGAAGAATACAGAAGTTTTGTCCTGTAGTAATTCCTTCAGCTGATCGAGATTCAATCTGGAATACGATGAGATCTCAAGCGTTTCATACCCGATTTCATTATACAGGAATTCCACATCTTTCACAATTTCGATCTCTTCCTCATGAAGAACATCAATTTTATTAAATAAGATAAGCGGCGTAATATTATAAGCTTCGCAGCAGGCAAGGAACCTGTCCAGAAATCCCAGAGAGGTTTCCGGGTGTTTTAAAGTAAAAATAAAACAGGCCAGATCAATATTGGAAGCAATAATATGAGCTTCTTTTGAAAGGTTGACGGATTTTCTGATCAGGTAATTTCTGCGGGATTCAATCTTTGTGATCCATGCAATATCATCCTGTTCCAGCTGAAATTCCACAAAATCTCCAACAGCCAGCGGATTGGTAAGCCTGGTTTTTATAAGCTTAAATTTACCACGGATTCTTGCTTCGAAGATTCTGCCGGTTTCCATTTCCAGAACCTGATACCAGCTTCCTGTAGATTTAATGATTTTTCCTTTCATATTTTAACTTAATGCAAATATATGAAATTAGGGCTAAGAATTAAGGCTAATGTTTTGCGACATCACCTGAATTCCCAGCCCCTGAATCACTAAATATATATGTGTAAATGACTACCTGTCAATCATGATACTATTCTGAACCTCTATTGATTCTTCATGGATGGTTTTAAATACTTTTTCAATAAATTCTTTAGACATACCAGTTTCAACAGCTTTTTGAGTTGCATATTCCGTAATGACTTTCCAACGCTCCGGCTGGAAAATAGCAATGTCGTTTTCTTTTTTCAGTTTTCCTATTTTCTCTGAAATTTTCATTCTCTGGGAAAGCAGTTCAATCAATTGAAAATCGATATCGGAAATTAAGGTTCTGTGTCTTCCCATTTCCCCTTCAAAACCTGCAAGATCCGTACTTCTTACTTTGAGATTACCGATAAGTTCTGCCAAAACTTCCGGTGTAATCTGCTGTGCTGCATCACTCCATGCTTCGTCCGGGTGAGCGTGAGTTTCAATAATAGCACCCTGATAGCCTACGTTAAGCGCTTCCTGGGTAATATCTGCTAGACCGGTCCTGTTTCCGCAAATGTGTGAAGGATCGATCAACATTGGAATATCCGGAAACTGGCTTTTAAAGTCCAAAGCAATCTGCCAGTTGGGATTGTTTCTGTATTTTGTTTTTTGGTAGGTTGAAAATCCTCTGTGAATAACCCCAAGGTTTTTAATATCCTGGCCTAAAAGTCTTTCCAAGGCGCCTATCCACAGGGCAAGATCAGGATTTACAGGATTTTTGACAAGAACCGTTTTCTCTGTTCCTTTCAGTGCCATTGCAATTTCCTGTACCGTGAAAGGGTTTACGGTAGAACGTGCTCCAATCCATAAAATATCAACATCAGCTTCAAGAGCAGCAAAAACATGGTGTGCATTGGCCACTTCAGTAGCTGTTTTAAATCCGTATTCTTCTTTTACTTTTTTAAGCCAGTTGAGCCCTATTACTCCTACACCTTCAAATCCGTTCGGTTTTGTTCGGGGTTTCCATATTCCTGCACGAAAAATAGGCACATTAGCTTGTGTCTCTCTGATTCTTCTTGCGGTCTCCAGCATCTGGGATTCGCTTTCCGCACTGCATGGCCCTGCAATCATTAAAGGCTGCGAGAAATCATTAATCCAGTCGTTCTTTAATTCTTTTAAATTCATTATTCTTATTTATTTTATCCTTTTTGTTGATATATAGCCATAGCAATTGCATTATAAATTTACTTTATAATTCTTTCTAAAAAACGCCGTTAAAAAATTTAATGGGACCAGGAAATCAGGCTATCGTACTCCTGTTATTTTTTGGAAAGAAATTCAGCTAGCAATACCAATAGTAAAATCGATATTTTTTCTCTGAATTTCTGTAATAAGATGGGGAAAAGCAGAAATGACCGCTAAAAAAAATAGCGGGCATGAGAACAGATAGAAATGGTTTTACTGTATTTTCCAATGCTGATCGTTTATTTGTAAGCTTTTCTGCAATCTTGCTTTTGTTGAAAAATTATTTTCAGGTCAAATATTTGACAAATATATAAAATTTATTTAAATAGGATACTTGAAATTATAAAATCTACATAATTAGGTAAGGTCAAATCTCATGAGGTCGTCAAGATCTTTGAGCAGAGGATTTTTCTGAGCGAATTTTTCAAAGATTTTCCTTTTGGTCATTACTTCTATTTTCAGGTTTTCAACATCACGCTGGTAAATGATTTCAATGGAAAAGTTATGAACCTTTGTTTTAAAATGATTAAAAAACTCCCTGCTTACCTTATCAAATTCCACCTTTGCAGAATCGGATGGAAATAAAACGGTAATCTGATTTTCGCCTGATTTTATTAGCTTGAATGATTTGATGGCATTGAATACAAATGTATCTTTCTTCTGTAATTGTTTCAGCAATAAGTTCCATTCTGCCTGCAGATCTGTTTCTGTAAAATGGTTTTGTGGAAGGGTTTCCGTCTTTACGACAACGGTTTCTTCTTCTTCAGTTTTGTCTTCCTTGTTTAAAAGAGCATTAATGCTGAATCCTGAAGCAATTACCTGTTTTGTTAAAGGCTTTGTAGTTTTCTTTATTTCAGTTTCCTGGGGCTTAATAATATCCTGAACCTGAGCAGGCTCTTCCTTTTTCTCAATGATTTTGGCAGGAGTTTTTATTTCCTGCTTTTCATTGAGAAAAGGTGCTAATATTATAAACTTTTTTTTTTTGAAATATCCACGCCGGCAGTAATGGAAGCCAATTGCATGAGGGCAATTTCTACCGTAAGCCTAGGGTTTTTGGAATTTTTGTAATTGATATCTGCGTGATTGCAGATTTCTATCGCATCAATAAGCTGTTGTGCATTCCAGTTTTGAGCCTGCTGTACAAACTTTGTTTTCGTCTGTTCGCCAACTTCAATAAGGTCGATGGTAGAAGCATTCTGGGCCATCATAAGATCTCTGAAATGATTTCCAAGTCCTGCAATAAAGATATGCGGATCAAATCCTTTTTTTACGATCTCATTAAATGCAGAAAGTACTTCAGGAATTTTACCGTCTTTAGCCAGATCAACGATTTTAAGATATTGATCGTAATCCAAGATATTCAGTACTTCGGCAGCTTTTGCCAAAGTGATATTTTTCTGTGAAAAAGTGGAAAGTCTGTCAAAAATAGAAAGTGCATCTCTCAGTGCGCCATCCGCTTTCTGGGCAATAAGATAAAGCGCATCATCCTCGTATTGAATATTCTCTTTTTGAGCGATATTTCTGAGATGCCCCTGGATGTCTTCAATAGTAATTCTTTTGAAATCATAAATCTGACATCGTGATAAAATTGTAGGAATAATCTTATGCTTTTCGGTTGTTGCCAGGATAAAGATGGCGTGAGCCGGTGGTTCTTCAAGGGTTTTAAGGAAAGCATTGAAAGCTGCAGAAGACAGCATATGCACCTCGTCGATAATGTATACTTTGTATTTGCCAACCTGAGGTGCAAAACGTACCTGATCTATCAGTTCCCTGATATCATCTACCGAGTTGTTTGAGGCAGCATCGAGCTCATAGATATTATAAGCAAAGCCGTCATCTGAAACAGAACCATCTTTTTCGTTGATTTTTCTTGCCAGAATTCTCGCGCAGGTCGTTTTTCCTACCCCTCTTGGTCCACAGAATAATAAAGCCTGAGCAAGCTGATTTTCTCCGATTGCATGTTCTAAAGTATCCGTAATATGAGATTGCCCGACAACAGTATCAAATTGTTGTGGGCGATATTTTCGTGCAGATACGATAAAATTTTCCATTGGCCAAAAGTAAGAAATATAGTTGTAATTTGAAAATTTTCAATTTCAAGTTATCCACAAAAACTTATTATTGGTCAATGGGAAATTTTTTCTCATCATTATTTTTCATCGTACGCGAAATCAATGATTTCGGCAATTGCTTTTTCGATTTCTTTTCTTCCTTCTTCAGACTTCAGATCGATACCACAAAACATACTGGCATTATGTGCTGTGTAAAGATTTAGATAATATGCTCCTGATACCAGAAGGGCTGCAATGGCACGGTATCTTGTCGACTTTTCCTTAAAATACGGATCTACAATATTTTTAAAAAGCATTTCTCCCATCTCTTCTCTTTCGTCTGCTATCTTCTTAAGGATAGGCTTGCTTTCCGAAAGTCCCCAAAGGATAATTTTCTGAAGTTCTTTGTTCTTCTTGATATGCTCATATTGGTTGAGAATAGCCATTTTGGAAAGTTCCCTTCCCCCGTCTGATATGTCAACTTCAATATTATCCTGGTTCATCTTGCTCCAGTAATCCTGGGTTCTGATATATTCGTCAATCAGTTTTTCGGTACTCCCAAAATACTCATAAATCAATTTTTTATCAAAACCTGCTACAGCAGCTATTTTACTTACTTTTAATCCTGAATATCCTTTTGTTCTTAAAATTTTTCCGACTGCCCCGAGCAGTTTTTGTTTTGTCTTTTCTTTATCCCTAATAGGGCCTTGTACAACTTTTCTTGCCATTTGTTATTATTTTTTCGCAATATGCAATTTTTTATTGATATCCTCAAATGCATTGAGTGTTTTATCAAGATGTTCGCGTTCGTGTGTTGCCGTCATACTCATCCTTATCCGTGCATCTTTTCTTGCAACAGCAGGATAAATAATAGGATTTGTATAGATCCCTCGATCCAGCAGCATTTTACCGACATCTCCGGTAATATGAGGATCGCCTATTTTCACAGGTATAACTGCCGAACATGTAGTTCCCGTATCCAATCCCAAATCGTCCAGCCCTTTTTTAAAATAATTGATATTTTCCCAAAGTTTTGCACGCCAATGCGGTTCTTCATCTATTAATTCTATAGCTTTAATAATTCCTGTTGCCGTTCCGGGAGGTGTAGTTGCAGAGAATATCTGCTGACGGGACTGGAATCTTATAAAATTGGCCAGTGTTTTATTGGTGATAACATATCCTCCAAGATTGCCGAATGTTTTACTGAATGTTCCTGTAATGATGTCGATCTTATCAAGCAGCCCCGTATTTTCAATTGTCCCTCTTCCTGTTTCTCCCAAAATCCCTACACCATGCACGTCATCAATCATCAGATAGGCATTATATTTTTTTACTAATTTATAAATTTCTTCAATAGGTGCAATGTCTCCATCCTGAGAATAGACACCATCAATGACCACCAATTTTGTACGAAACTGATTTTCAGATTTTTTCAAAATCTGCTCGAGGGCATCCATATTATTATGAGGGAACGTTTTTCTGTTGGTAAGAATACATCCTTCATAAACACTGGCGTGGACTGCCATATCCAGAATAGCGATATCTTCTTTCTGGAGCAGAATCTGTAAAGTTGCACTGTTTGTTGTATATCCTGTGGTAAATATTACTGCTTCGTCCCGTGTTCTTCCAAAAAATGAGGATATTTTTTCTTCCAAATCATTATGATACGAATAGTAGCCTCCGATAAGCGGTGTCGCTGCAGTACCGGTGCCATATTTTTCAATGCCTTCAATAGCTGCCTGTTTTACTTTGGGGTGCTGGGTGAATCCTAAATAATCACTTGTGACAAAACTTACGAATTCTTTTGTTACTTCTTCCGCGCCTACACTCATAACAGAGCTACATCCTGTATTATTCTGCAGTCTATAGCGGTGTCCGTTTTTTTTCATGTACTCTAGAAAGTCATAATAGATGTCTGCCCGTTCCATCATATTCATGCCCGGGATATTTTCAAAATCTTTGAAAGTCGCTGTTAAAAAATTAATGTTCATCCTTGTAATGTTAGTAGTTGTTATAACAAATATAACATTAATTTAAAAAAAAATCTTTATTTCATCGGGAAATTTTAACACCAGTAAAAAATTTCTATTAAAAAATCATAATAACAGTGTTTATCTTCAAGAGATACCCATAAATACAATGAAAAAGACAAAAATCACAATACCATTATTTTTATTTAATACACTGATTTTAAGTGTTTTAAATTTTATCAGATGATTTAATAATGCTTTCATTAAAGGCGCTTACAGAATTTTTCACATTAAGTTTTTCAAGAATATTCTGCCGGTGCCTGTTGACTGTGTTGGCGCTTATTGAGAGAATCCCTGCAATTTCTTTACTTGTAAATCCTTCGCCAACATATTTGAGAACCTCCATTTCGCGTTGCGAAAGAATATTATTATAATTCATTTTGTCTTCTATTGCTATTTCCCCTTTTACAGAATTGATGATGAAAAATGAAGATGATGAAAAGTGCTGCTGATCAAAATCAATATTGTAAAGGCAAAGAGCGAATCGCAGCATTCCATTAAATGGTGAGAAAAAGTAAAACATTCTATGGGTAACGAATTTATATGTATCGTTTTTATCTCTCATTCTGAGTCTGGAAAATACACTGAAATCCGAACGGTGATCAGGTTCCATTGACTCTGAAAATGTAAAGAATCTAAGTTCATGAACATATTTTTTAAGCTTATCATCAGGATGAATTTTTTTAAGTATCTCTTCTTCCCAGATAGAATCTATAATTGTAGGATATTGTGGAAAATTGAGACCCAGCTCCAGCGCTGTTCCTGAACTGAAGATATAGCTTTTATTGAGCTGCATATCACTGAGTACTGCAACTGACTTTTCGGTTTTGGTATAGGCTTCAGCAATAGCTTTATATACTTCAGGATCCATCAAACATTTTTTACCGCTGTTTTGTTTTTGAAGCAAAACCTGATTAAGTTTTTTTACAATCTCCATAAAATGGTTATTTTTCAGTATTGAGCACAATACCTTTAAATGATAATTTTGCTAAATTAATAATAATTACAGCTACGGAAATTATCCTAAAGAGAATGAAGAGAATATTTTTAAGTTTTTTTGCATTGTGCGCAATGAATAAAGCGGTTGCTCAGACACTGGAGAAGATGATATGGTTCAACGAACCTGCAAAATGGGAGATTAAGAATAATATGCTGAATATGTCTGTGACGCCGCAAAGCGATTATTGGAGGATTTCACATTACGGTTTTACCGTTGATGATGCACCCTTTTTATACACTACTTACGGAGGAGAGTTTGAAGCGAAAGTAAAAATAAAAGGAAATTACAAAGCCAGATTTGACCAGGCAGGACTCATGTTGAGAGTTGATAAGGAAAATTATATTAAAGCAGGAATTGAATATGTAGACGGAAAATATAATCTGAGTACCGTAGTAACACATACCACCAGCGACTGGAGTGTAATAACACTTGATAAAACACCTTCGGAGGTTTGGATAAAAGCCGTAAGAAGGCTTGACGCCGTTGAAATATTCTACTCTTTTGATGATAAAAACTATATCATGATGCGTAATGCCCACCTTCAGGATAATTCTCCTGTAATGGTGGGACTTATGGCAGCCTGTCCGGACGGAAACGGATTTAATGCTGTTTTTGAAAATTTCAGTGTTAAACATTTACCCGATCAGCGACGTCTTCAATGGCTGGAAAACAACAAATAGATTGAGTACACTCAATACATAGTCAATTTTATTCTAACCTCTCCTGATCAGAGAGGTTTTTTATTTCTAATATTTAGCTATTCATGAGATAAATACCACAAAGTTGTATTTATAATGTTAATTGTTACAATTTTGAGTGGATTTCTTACAAATATTTAATATTTTTAAAAATAAAATACTTTTTGGTTAGATATTTGAATATGAAATTTTAACCAAGAACTATCTTACCATTATACACCAACATTAAAAATTAACATGATGTCAACTCACTTTACCTATCCGAAAGACTGCCTTATCAAGGTGCTGTGGAAGTCTTTTTCCATTCCCGTCAATTGATTTTTTATAATCAGACCTTAAGTGTTTTGAACTATTTTTAAACCATTAACACCTTTAACGAAATGATTTTTGAAGATGAACATTCTGTAATGCAGGATAATCACAATCTTTCCTTTGTGAAAAACGTTGTAAACTTCCACGGTGACAAATCTTTTATTCTTAATTCTTTGCAGAAGATAAAGAACAATACCTTATGTAAAATAAAAAGAAGAACTATTAATAAACTTATTAAAGATTATACCCGCCATCTTAATTATATTGAGAATGAAGATATCAATTCCAAACCCGGCAATTATGAACTTTCTCCGGTATATGCAAGACAATCGTACAATAAAGTACTTAAAGAAGATGAGTACCTGCAAAAAGTTTTGATGTTTTTAATGAATCAATAAAATCCTTTCCTCCTCCAGATCTATTTTCATGAGGTGCTTCCTGATAAGATCTTCATCAAAATATTGCTTTTCATCATGATTCTGCTCGATAAGCCATGCTCTTTGGGCATCAAGAAGTTTCAGATAAGCATTTTTGGTCTCGGAGGAAAGCTTAATATCCGATTCTTTTTCAATTTTACCTTTCCACTTTTCATGAACCTGCTGCAGGAATACACTTTTATCAAGCAGCTCAGTATAATTATCACTTAAATGCTGAACAGTCAGTTTAGCCAGTTCCCGCCGGATCATATCTTCTGCTTCTTCATCAGGAAGATGGTCGTCATATTCAGGAAGATCAACTTTTCTGATAATAAGCGGTAACGTAAGACCCTGAACAACCAAGGTAGTAAGAATAACAATGAATGTAATAAAGAGAATGAGATTTCTCTGAGGAAAATCTGGCCCGCCTTCATATAACTTTACAGGAATAGAAAGAGCTGCTGCTAAAGATACCACTCCTCTCATGCCCGTCCATCCCAAAATAGCAGGAACTTTAAAACCCGGATTCCTGTCATCGGCAACAGTAATAAAATTTCTTGCAATGAGAGTTACCACTACAGCCCCGTAGGCAGATAAAAGCCTTACGAGAACAAGAACAGCCGTAACCAGCAAACCGTATCCGATAGCTGATGAAATACTGACACCTTCCAGTCCGGAGACAATTTCGGGAAGATCCAGACCTATTAAAATAAAAACAATTCCGTTTAAAGCAAAAGCGAGACTTTCCCAAACATTGATGCCGCGAAGCCGTGAGGAAGTACTAAGAAACCGGTGGCGGTTATTCGATAATAAAAGTCCGCCGCTCACTACCGCCAACACACCGGAACTGTGAACTTCCTCGGCGGCGATGTACATTAAATAAGGTGCTACGATGGTAAGAATGGTATCCATATTGGCATCCGTAGGAAGAAATTTATGACCTTTCATAAACAGCCATCCGATTAATATCCCAATACCGATTCCCCCAGTCAGCATCCACAAAAAGCTGAGTGCGGCTTCGTGCCAGATGAACTGACCGGTTGCAACAGCAATCATGGCGAAACGAAAAATGATCAGTGAGGAAGCATCATTCAAAAGACTTTCGCCTTCAAGGATTGAAGACATTCTATTCGGAACCTTCACAAATTTAAGGATCGCACCTGCGCTCACGGCGTCCGGCGGCGAGACGATTCCGCCCAGTAAGAAGCCGAGAGCGAGAGAAAACCCGGGAATAAAATGATTGGCTACAAAAGCTACTGTAGTTGCAGTAAGAAAAACCACAAGAAATGCAAAACTTCCTACAATTCTGCGCCACTTCCACAGTTCTTTCCAAGAAATTGCCCATGCCGCCTCATACAGTAAAGGCGGAAGAAAAATGATAAATATAAGTTCGGGATCAATTTTTATAACAGGAATATTTGGTATGGAGCTTATAATAAGGCCTGCGATGACAAGCAGGACAGGATAGGCTACCTTGATTTTATTAGCCAGCATTATTAGAAGGACAATAATAATAATCAGTACCAGATAAAATGGAAAGTTTTGTATCATTCAACGATTTTAAGAAAATAAATTTACTGATTTCCTGTAAAAATTTGCATTAAGAAAAATATAAATATGCGAAGAGCTTTATATATCGTAAATTTATATATCACCTAAATTTGACAAATTAAGAAAACAATAAATTTTCAAGTACCACACATATACCACGTTTTTAACTTTAAGGAATTAATATTTATATTGTTAATCTGCCTGTAGAAGGGAGCTGTACGGCTGTTTTAAGATCAAAAAATATTAGATGAATGCTATAATGAAATATTATTCAAAACATAAGGCATAGTATTTGTAAATAATAAAACAACACATTCACCCAATTTTGAATAATAACTCAAACACACAAAATATCATGAACGTTGCAGATCTAAAAATCAAAAACTTAGTAGAGTACAGAAATCAGATTTATAATATTACTGAGATCTTCCAGGATAATGAAAAAGATTATTTTGTGAAAATAGAAAATGACATTCACAGTTTCTCTGTTCCGGCAAAATCTATAAAACCGATCCAGATTACTGAAGAGTGGCTTGAAAAATTCGGTTTTTCAAGAACCTACAGCTCCGATCAGTGCATCAGATACGAAAGACCGGAAGCTTTTATCAAATACGATTTTGACCTTAGCTCAAGAAAAATCGTAGACGGATTGAAAATCTACGGAAATTCGATCAGATGTAAGTATATTCATGAATTTCAGAATATCTTCTCTTGTCTGTTCGGTAAAGAGCCGGCAACGATGAACTACGGATTAGTAGGCACCGAATCTTAATTATAATATATTTTCCAATCAGAAAAGAAGCTGTTTCAAATTTGAAACAGCTTCTTTTTATTTATTTATTAATTTTTATTCAAATAATTTTTGATGATCTTGAGTACTCCAAAATTATCATTGGAACACGCTTCAAAACTGGCAGCTTCCTTTACCGAAGGATGGGCATTCTTCATGGCGTAAGAATATTTCGAGTTCTTCAGCATTTCAATATCATTCATATAGTCTCCGAACGCCATGGTTTGCTGAGGTGATATATCCAGTGCGCTCTGAAGTTTCTCCAATGCATTTCCTTTATTGATATTCTTGTTCATGATATCGAGCCAGAATTTACCTGAAACCACAACTTCCAAATCATACTTTTCAAAATGTTTTACAAAAGGATAAACGTTTAATTCGGAACCTTCGGGATGATATATGGCAATCTTAAAGATGCTGTCATCACTTTCTGAGGTAAGATCTTCTACCCTTTCATTGTTAGTATAAAATTGCGAGATATATTCAATGAAATCAGTTTCATCGGTTTCTACATAGGCTTTTTTCTTTCCCGATAAAACGGCTCTTGCTCCGGGAATATTGCGGATGGACTTTATAATTTCAGTGATGTGCTCCTGCTCCATTTTATCAGCAAAAAGTTCTTCGTTTCTGTATATCACGTAACCGCCGTTTTCTGCAATAAAGGCCATTTCACCTTCAAGATTTCCAAAATATTTGGTAATTCCCATCATCTGTCTTCCGCTGGCCGGCACAAATAAAATATTTCTTTTTTTAAGCTCTTCATATACTTCCGGAAAGTCGGGGCTTACCTTATGTTCGGAGTTGAGAAAAGTACCGTCCATATCCGTTACAATCATCCTGATATCATCCATAAAAATATTTTTCAGTGTCTATTTCTTACAAATATATTATTTATATTTTTAATGGCTTGCGATGATTGTAACCAAGAACCGGTTATTATGGATGAAAGTATTATTTTAAATTTGATATTCATTTTTGAAATTCTATATTTCCTCTGCTTTTACCCAAACACTTACTGAACCGGGATCTGCATAAAATACAACCTTTCCGTTTTCATCTGTCGTTATTTCTTCTTTTCTGTGACCGAGAAAATCTTTAAACTTTACATCAGCATTTTCTTTTCCGAGATCTATTTCCTTAAAACCTTCATCGCCGTTTGAAATGACGGTCACGCAGCCGAATTTTTGACCGGTACCTTTTCTCACCCACGCAATACAGTTGGGATGATCAAAATACGTAATCTGCTCACCTGTTGCAAACTGCTGTCTGGCCAGAAGCAGCTTCGGAAGGGCTTCAATCTTAGGCATCACAATATGCACTTCTTTTCCATCTACGGTATCGGTATATTCTGCTCCGAAAAGATCTGGATAGAATATGCATGGGTAAGCATCTTCGGACAGTAAAATAATGGCATAAGCGAGCGGTTTGAACCAATCAAGGACAGTAGACTCCAGAGCCTGCAGCTTCTGGGTGTCATGATTTTCGACAAAGGAAACCGAAAAAACCGGTCTTTCCTGTAAGAAACTACCTTCTAAAATACGGCTCAGATCATAGTCTTTTCCTTCTTCCGAAGCTTTGAAAAAATTATAATGCAAAGGTGCGTCAAAACAGGAAATGAGATCATTCATTTTATCGGAAAAGCGAATGATCTTTTCGGCATCATCTTTCCAGAATTCACCTAAAACGTAGCAGTCCGGATTTAATTCTGTTTTTATATAGGTTATCCATTCTTTCAGAAAATCAGATGACAGATGTTTCAGTGCATCCAGGCGCAATCCGTCTGCTTTGGTAGTTTCCAGATACCACTTGATCCAGTTTTTCATTTCCTGGATTACATGAGGATTCCGGTATTCTACATCCGCTCCCATAAGATAGTCGTAATTTCCCAACTGATGGCTTACTGCATCTGTCCAATCGGTACCATATTCGTTATGAATTTTAAAGATTCCGGTCATTTCTTTACCGTCTTTCTCAACGATATCTATACCTGAGAAACAATGGTAATCCCATATAAAATCCGAGTATTTTCCCTGTCTTCCCGGAAAGGTAAATTTTGTCTGTGCCAATACTTCAAACGTATCAGAAATAATTTTGTTACGGTCATCCTCATCAACCTGATGAACTTTGATATTCTCCTTTTCATCAGCTCCCATTCTGTGATTAAGAACAATGTCGGCATATACTGCAATCCCCTGCTCATGCGCTTTTTCAATAGCATTTATATATTCTTCCTTTGTTCCGTATCGTGTAGGTATTCCGCCTTTCTGATCAAACTCACCCAGGTCATACAGGTCGTACACATCATAGCCTCTTCCTTCCAGCCCCAGGTTACATTTTGTAGCCGGCGGAAGCCATGCTGCCGTGATTCCGAGACTTTTTAAATATTCAGTATTTTGTGCAAATTCATTCCAAAGTTTACCATGGTAATACCAATGGAAATACTGTATGATTACTCCATTCATAATTTATAAAACTTTACGCTTATTCGTTTGATCTGAACGAATATCGAAAATAAAATTAATAAAAACTATGATTACACTCAACTGTGAAATCGTGTTATTGTGATTATGCTCATAAGATTTTTATGTTATAAATATTATATTTGTTAAACACCAACAAGATGATCGTATGAAAGCGAAAAATATTCCGGGAGTTCCCGTCCAGAAAAGCGGCGGATTTCATGATACTGAAAGTACAAAACAATATAAAGATACCGAAACGGATGCCCAATTTGAAATTCTCAAAAAACGTTTTTTCTCTATTAATAAATGGAAAGACTATTGCGGGAAGGCATCAGCTGAATTTAAACATTTTAGTGAATCCGGGCAGCCGGTTGATAGGATGCCTCAACGGGGAGATTTCATACGAATCGGCATTCCTGGCCCGGGCAGTCAGGAGGCGGATGGCTACGACTGGGTAGAAATTGCCAATATTTCCCACAGAGAAATAAACCATTTCGAATCGTATATCATTTCGTGCAAACCATCAAAAAATCCTAATCAGCCAAAGGGACAAATCGCCCATTTTTACAGCCGTTCGGCAACATCAAATATTATGATCGCTAAAGAAGGCAATATCTTAAAAGTAGGAGTTTACGCCAGGAATGAAAAACCAAATTTTAACGCCGGTTTTTTTGATAAAGTACGAAATTTAATGATTGCCGCAGGCGGAATGCTCGGTATTTCAAAGATACAGTGGAAGCTGCTTGCCGAAGGCCTTCTTGATTTTTAATGACTAAGTCAATGTTAATTGTTCTCCGCTTCGTTTACATTTCCTGGCTCTTCAATATTGATGAGTCAGATTCTTTATATTAATATAAGTCTGTCATTTAGGTCTTATAACCACAGATATTTTTTATTTCGCTGTTTAATACATACTTATAACATCGTTGTTTCAACACCTTTTTCATTTATTCAAAAATATTTAGATACCACACAAAAGCGTTTTGTTCAAAGATGGTCTTATAGTTGCAGATTCATCACCAATCAATAATCACTAAATAATTTATTATGGAAACTAAAACAGCAGCTAAAAAAACAGCGGCAAAGGCTACGGCTTCTAAAACAACTCCTTCCAAAACCACTTCTTCTAAAACAACGGCTTCTAAAGCATCTGCAAGATCAGCGTCAAAAACTCCGGCTAAAAAAAGTGCAGCTAAAGAACTGAAAGATCTTTTTGAAGATTCGTTAAAAGATATTTACTGGGCAGAGAAAGCATTGGTAAAAGCTTTACCTACAATGATGAAAAATGCTACGGATGAACAGCTGAAAACATCTATCGAAAATCATTTGGCAGAAACAGAAAATCAGGTGGTAAGACTTGAAGAATGTTTTAAGGCACTGGGCAAAAAAGCGCAGGCTAAAAAGTGTGATGCGATGCAGGGACTTCTTGATGAGGCAAAAAGCATTATCGAAGAAACTGAACCCGGAACTGTAAGAGATGCCGGAATCATTGCTGCAGCACAAAAAGTAGAACACTATGAAATTGCAACATACGGAACGCTTGCTGCATTTGCAAAAGTACTGCAGGAAGAAGATTGCCTTAAAAATCTTCTTGAAACATTAAATGAAGAAAAAAAATGTGATGAACTGTTGACTAAAGTAGCCGATACCAACCTTAACAGCAAAGCAATGTAAACGCAAAGTTCAGATATTATCAGGAGGTCTTTTTTAAAGGCCTCTTTTTTTTATCATTTATCCTGAAAACTTTGAAAAAAGCGCATAAATGTGGTATTTTTTTTACCAATGTTTCTCATTTGTGGTTTGTTATTTGATTTTATTAAAATGCATTCAACTAAAATTCATTGTTGAACTATAATATTTAATATATGATAATTAGTGAAGATTTATTACGAGCATACGGAGGGTTTTACGAAACCTATGAAATCAACGAAACGATTTTTCATGAAGGAAATATGCCTAAGTTTTATTATCAGATTGCCAGCGGTATTGTAGAGCTTAACAATTATCATGAAGACGGCAAAGAATTTACCCAAAACATTCTTACAGAGGGGCAGAGCTTCGGAGAATCATTTTTATTTGATGACAAACTTTATCCTACCAATGCTACTGCCAAAACACCGTGCAAAATCCTGAAGCTGCCCAAACGGGATTTTATCAATCTTCTGAAGAATAATCCTGAAGTTTCTTCAAAGATGTTCCAGTGTCTTGCGGATATTCTGTACAACAAGTATATTATGCTTTTCAATATTTCTTCTTCCGATCCTATATTTAAGATCAAAACCGTGATGGATTGCCTGAAAGGCAGTAACGACCATAAATATTCTTTTCAGGTCCCGCTTACCAGGCAGCAGCTTGCCAATCTTACCGGCCTCCGTGTGGAAACGGTGATAAGAACCATAAAAAAAATGCACAACAGCAACCTTGTGAGAATAGAAAACAGAAAAATCTTTTATTAAAATTTTCTTATTTGAGATAACATTACTTTTTCATATGATACGATGAAGAGACTTCAAAATTGGAGTCTCTTTATTTTTGCGGTAATTCTTGGCATTATGGTGAATTGTTTTAAATCGTCAGTCCGTGCGTATTTTTTACCTGAGCCATCACAAAAGTACTGTGTGTACTTCCGATGGAAGGCACGGCTCCAAGAATATTGAAAACAAAATTTTGATACTGCTTCATATCTTTTACATATACTTTGAGCAGGAAATCAAAATCTCCTGAAATACTGTAGCATTCTGCCACTTCTTCGATTTCCAGGATTTCTCTTTCAAATTCCACGGCAAGATAGCTGTCGTTGCTTTTTAATTTTAGCTGACAATATACCGTGAAGCCAAGATTAAGCTTTTCGGCATCAAGGATGGCCGCATATTTTTTAATATACCCTTCCTGCTCAAGCCTCTTTACTCTTTCAAAAACAGGAGATGGTGAAAGATTGACTTCTTTTGCAAGTTCTTTTACAGTCAGTTTTGAATCGTTTTGAAGCAATCTGAGCAGCTGCAAATCCTTATCGTCGAGATGGTCCATAGAATAATATTCTTTAAATAGAGTTACAGTATCAAATATAAAGAATTTTATTCTTTAGTTAATTTAATTAAAAGTATTTTTTGCTTAATTAAATCAATTTAACTAATATATTATTCTTAATAATTAATTTTACTCAAGACAATCATCCATTAGCAGTGAAATGCTGAATGGCATCAATAAAAAGTAAAGGGAATATTTTATGTGAGAGACGCTCCCTCTTCGGGGAGTGCTCTCTTTTCTCAAAGAAGAAGCAAAATATATATAGTTAAAAAATTACAATTAGTAAATTAATCTTAGGGGAGGCAGCTTTACAATTTTGTACGGCTGCTTTTTTATTTTGGCAATTCCGGGAGGATTACCTTTTCGGGTTTAGAAGATAAAGTTTTCAGAAAGGCTTCCAGTTGTGCGACTTCCCTGTCAGATAATTCAAGCATTCGCACCATTCCGGATTTTTCAGATTTCAGCAGTATACCTTCATGTACTGTAGCCCGTTTTTGAGAATACTCAGGATTCCCTTTGCTGTAAAACTGTATGACTTCCTGTAAGGTAGTCATCGATCCGTTATGCAAGTAAGGCCCCGTACGGGATACTTCGCGTAGTCCCGGAACACGGAATCTTCCGGCATCATCAGCTTTTTTTGTTACCAGATATCTCCCGAGGTCCTCCCCTTTTTCGCCTAATAAAGCTGTTCCTATATTTTCAAATGTATTATTGGAAAAATATCCAGAATTGTGACAATTGATACATTGTGCTTTCGTTCTGAAAAGATGAAGTCCCATGAGTTCATCATCACTATAAATATCTGCTTTGCCGTCAATAAACTGATCAAATTTGCTTGCAGAACTTTTTACTGTTCTTTCGAAGGTGGCAATTGCTTTTGCAATACGTTCTTTTGTAACGGTTTTATCGCCAAAGGCTTTTTCAAATAAGACCTGATATCCTTTTACCGCAGCAATTTTACCGGCCGCCAGATTCATATGGCCATTCATTTCCCGCTGGTCTTCGATCGGCATTTTAGATTGCGCCTCCAACGAACCGGCGCGTCCATCCCAAAACAAATTTTTAGCATAAGCCGTATTAATAATACTCATTGCATTCCGGACTCCCAACTGCCGGTCGTGGCCAAAGGAGAGCGTTCTGCTGTCGCACCATCCCAATTCCGGATCGTGGCATGAAGCACAGGCAATCTGCTCCGACCTGGAAAGACGGGGGTCAAAGAACAATGTTTTACCCAATAATTCTTTTTCAGCAGAATAAGGATTGTCGGAAGGAAAAGGAGTTTCCGGCAAATGGCCGATCTCAGCAAACTTAGGGACAGACTCAGGGTCAAGAATCGGTTTAGGCCATTTTGAAGGGTCTCCTGAGGAATACAACTTTCTCAGATTATCCATAAAAACAGTATGTTCCCGGACTTCTTTTTTCACCGAATTGTTGAGACAGTTGTTTAAAACTGATATAAGAAGAAATAAAACGAGAGTCCAGCTGATCGCGTTCTTCATGGCCATCCTAATTTCAGCAAAAATAAGATATTTTTTAATGATGATTCATGTAAGTGTTATTCAAAAACTTTTTATAAGAACAATGGATGATACTTCAGCCGATTTTTACTACAATTCATCTGTCTTTCATTTTATTTTAAATTATTCAAAAATTTAATTCAAACTTTACCTTTGAACAGCACCACTTTTTGAGGTTATTATTTTATTACTATAACAAGTATGTAATGAGATGTTTAATAAGAATCCTTATTTTAATACAGACAACATCAATCGTTCTGGATCTTTTACATCTTTAATTTTTTTATAAAATATGTGGTAGAATTAATTCTAGCGATGTAACAATAACCCACACTAAGGTGTCTTATATGTAAAACCTAGTTTTAAATGAAAACCATTTTAATACCGATCGCCTTACTGGCAGGCATTTTTACATTTGCACAAACAGAAAAAGACACGATAAAAACGAATGAAAAGGAAATCGAAGGAGTAACCGTAACGGTAAGAAAACCCACTGTGGAATCTAAAGTAGACCGTACTGTTTTCAATGTTGCCAACAGTTCGATTCTTGCAGGAAATACAACCTGGGATGTCCTGAGAATGACCCCGCTGGTAAGTATTGACAATAATGATGCAATAAAGGCGGAGGGAGAATCTGTAACAGTATACATTAACGACAGGAAATCTGTATTTACAGGAAAGGAGCTGAAAGAATATTTAAAAACCATTCCGGCAGATAATCTTATGAAGATAGAGGTCATTACAAGCCCGTCTTCCCGTTATGAGGCAACCGGAACCGTTATTAACATTGTTCTTAAAAAGCGCGATGATGAAGGGATGAAAGGAAGCATAACGCTGAATAACAGGCAGAACACAAAAAATTCCCAGTATACTAATTTTAACCTGAATTATCACAAGAAAAACTTTACGCAGACTCTTATCGGGAGCTATAGTGACAATACCTACGTTCAGAAGAACTCCAGCTTTTATACCTGGTATGATGACAATTCTACCAACCAGATCGACAGCTATGTCATTGGCAGAAGCAAAAGCCCTTCAGTTTCTTCCACCTCAGAATTTGAGATTGACAACAAAAATACCGTGGGCGTTATCCTTGAATATTATCAGAGTAATTCTACTTCCAATTCCGAAGCAGACAGAAAAGATTTTATCAACAATATTTTTGACAGTTCATATGAGCAAAATCAGAACTCAACCGGGCTCAACCGTAATTTAGGAACCAATATATTTTACAAATGGTATGACAAAGAAAAGAATAAGATTCTGGATGTGAACCTGGGTACCAATTACTACGGCCAGTCTGAAGACAGCTACTTTATCAATAATATTTTCTCCGTTGGAGACGGATCATCTACAAAGGATCTTGGGGTAATCACAGACACAGAAAACAGGAATTATTATGCAAAGATCGACTATACACAACCCCTAGGAAAAAGCGGTGCCAGTTTTGAAGTCGGCGGTAAAGTTAATTTCAATAATAATGTAATTCCTAATAATTTATACGGCAGTATGCTGAGCGGCCTGAGCTCTAATGACGTTTTTCATTATGAAGATCAGATTACCTCGCTATACGCCAACTATAGCAGAACATTTTTTAAAAAGCTGGAAACCAGAATCGGACTTCGTTATGAATATATTGATTACAGAATTCGTCAGGATATCGGAGGTGCCTCCAGAAAAGACGGATACGGAAGTTTTCTTCCTAATATTTTAGTGAAATATACATTCTCCGACAAATATGATCTAAGTTTAACCTATAACCGAAATATCTGGAGACCATGGTACGCAGAATTCAATCCGTTTATGACCCCAAATACAGACGGAATTTACAGCAGGGGAAATATTGAGCTGAATCCTAACCCCAGTGACAGGCTTTATATGAAACTCGGAATCCTGAAGAAATATTTTATCTCTGCAAGGTATATGTTTACGGATCAGGATTACTGGACAGATTATCTTAAAGAAAATATTCTTGTGGATGGCAAAGAGAAAACAATTAATATTACCCAACCTTCCAACTTTACCGGGAAAGTTCATAAATATTATCTTTATGCAAATACCAACCAGACGTTTTTTAAGAATAAATTTACCGTAAATCTCGGACTCGGCTGGTATTATATCGACAACAGCGATTTTAACGCAAAAAACGGGATCAAAAGCAATGCGTACATCAGTTATCTGAGTGCTTCTACCAACCTGTCGTATACTAATCTTTTTAATAAAAATATTAACCTGAGTGCCTGGGTGGAAATATCAAACCAGAATAATGGGAATTCCACCACTAACAGAGCGAATGTGTTTCATAATATTTCAGCAACCAAAATATTCCCGAAAACACAGATGGAAGTCAGCCTTCAGCTGATGAATATTTTCCAGCGTCCGAATTATGATGCTACTACCTACAACCAGCAGGGCTTTGTAAGAAGCTCTTCTAAGTGGGACTGGTACGGTGCATCTATTTCTTTTGTAAAGCGTTTCGGAAATCAGAAAGTAAAAGAAAATACCAAAACCGACGTTGAGAAAAACGGTGGCGGCGGAAAATAATCATAATCCTTATTTTAGCTGGCGGATAATGAAGCATAATGCTCATTATCCGTTTTTCATTTTAAGCATTATATCATTTATCATAATAAAATGCTAAATATGATTATATGATGATTTGTGGCACAGATATTTTATATGATATAAAAAAAATACTAAGATGACACAAAACCCGGAAATAAAAAGGATGATCAAAAAATATTTAACGATATCTGTTAAATCTCAGTTTGATATAGACATCGATCTGGAAAAAGAATATGCCCTCACAGAAAATTTAGTTTCTAAGAAAACAATTGTTGCTCCTACTTTTACGAAAAAAATATTATCGAAACCGGGGTTGAAATTGTTTCTGACCTCAATAATTACCGAGATCAACAATGAGAAATGCAGTATGGACTTTATTCTGGAAAGGATAAAATCTTTAAGAGGAAATGATTCCCAGCAAATTCAAATGGTATAAATAAGAACATCCCGGTATCTGATACCGGGATTATTTTTTACTGAATAGTGTAGATTTTTGTCATTTTTTACTGTAAAAAATTGGCTACCTTTTCTTCAAGATCTTCAAGATTGAATGGTTTAGCGACATAATCATCTGCCTGAGCCTGCTTGGCAAGCGCTACAATGTCGTTATTTGCCGTTACATAAATGACTGGAATGTGTTTGAAGTCTTCATGATTTTTCAGAAGTTTTGTTGCTTCTACCCCGCCGATTTTAGGAATCCAGTTATCCATAAGAATAACATCGGGCTTATATTGAGCCACTCTTTCCAGAATATCGTGCGAAGTTTCCGAAATTTCCACCTGATAACCATTTTCTTCAAAAATGATGCTGATCACTTCAAGAATCGTAGTGTCGTCATCAAAAATCAGGATTTTCTTTTTGTTCATATTTTTACTTAGTTGTTAGGGATTTACTTTTATTTATAATTGATTGATATATCCGGCAAGTTCATGGGGCTTAATGATCTTGTCATATTTTACTGCTTCTACAGCATGGCGGGGCATATAATCTACTTCTGCCGTTTCAGGATCCTGAATCCATACCCTTCCATTATTTTTTTTGATGTATTCCAGGCCTTCAACGCCGTCTGCATTAGCACCGGACAAAAGTACGCCAATAAGGCTTTCGCCATATATCTCAGCAGCAGACTTGAAGGTAACATCAATCGACGGACGGGAATAGTTCATTTTTTCAGAACTGTCCAGTGACATTACTTTTTTATTTTCGAAAAGAAGATGATAATCTGCGGGGGTAATGTATATTTTATTGCTTTCAATTTCCGTTTTATCATCTATTTCCACAACTTCCAAAGGCGACAGCTGCTGAAGGAGCGCCTGAAGGATATTGGTAGAATGTGCTTTTCTGTGCAGCACCAGCAATACAGAAACATTGATATGATCATTTAAGTTTTTAATCATTTCAAGAATAACCTTAAGACTTCCTGCGGAGCCGCCGATAACTATTAATTCTGCTTTACTATTTTCTTTGTTCGATATCATTAATTGTGATCCAATTTTTTCCAGATCCTCTGATCATCAACCTGATGATAATTTTCATCTAATTTAGAAAATCTTAGTGTTTCTTTCGCACCTAATGCTAAAAAACCTAAATTTTCCAGACTGTTATCAAATAAACGGAACACTCTTTCCTGCAGGCCACGGTCAAAATAGATCAGTACATTCCTGCATACAATCAGCTGAAAACTGTTGAAAGAGCTGTCTGAAACAAGGTTATGTGTAGATAGAATCAACTTTTCCTGTAAGCTTTTATCAAATCTCACGCTGTCATAATTGGCCGTATAATAATCCGAAAAGTCTTTTTTTCCGCCGGATAAAATATAATTTTCCGAGTATAATTTCATCTGTTGCAATGGGAAAACTCCCGATCTTGCCGTTTCCAGCACCGAAGGATTCAAATCTGTTCCGTAGATGAGTGATTTATGATAAAGATTGGCTTCTTTGAGGAGAATAGCTATGGAATACGCTTCCTCTCCGGTAGAGCATCCGGCCACCCAGATTCTTATCAACGGATACGTTCCCAGCTGGGGCAGTATCTTTTCTCTTAAGGCTTTAAAGAATAACGGATCGCGGAACATTTCGGTAACGTTCACTGTAATTTCTTCTATAAAACGCTTCAGATATTCCGGGTCATTAAGAATGGTGTACCGCAGCTCTGCAAAGCTGGTGAAGCGATCTATGAGGCAGATACGATTTACCCTGCGTTTAAAAGACGCTCTGCTGTATTCGGAAAAATCGTAGCCATACATATCATAAACATCTTTAATCAAGTATTCTACCTCTTCATCTTTTATGATACTAGGTTCCAGCATTTACGGTAATTTTTCTATGGCATTGATTAACTGATCCACATCTATCGGTTTTGATACATAGTCGTATGCTCCGGCATCCAGGCATTTCTGGCGGTCTTCCGGCATAGCCTGCGCCGTAACGGCAATTACAGGGATTTCACTGATAGAAGGGGTACTTTTTATAATCCTGATGGCTTCATAACCGTCCATCTCCGGCATCATCATATCCATGAGGACGACGGTAAACTGATTGTCTTTGTTCAGTATATCAATAGCTTCCTGAGCCATTGTACAGCTTTCAATCTGATATCCACGGGATTTCAGGGTGAGCCTTAAGGCAAATATATTTCGCGGATCGTCGTCCACAATTAAAACTTTTTTATTCATCAGAATTTTAGCTGTTTACATTTCATATAACCAAACTCTAAGTAAAGATAATAGCTGATCGATATCCACCGGTTTCGAAATATAATCCGAGGCTCCGGCAGTAATGCACTTTTCACGTTCCCCGATCATTGATTTTGCAGTGATGGCAATAATCGGAAGTCTTGTAAACATCGGCATTTTTCTGATCTGCTTTATGGTTTCGTAGCCATCCATTTCCGGCATCATCATATCCATCAGGATAACGTCTACGTCCGGATGTTCTTTAATTTGCTGCAAGGCATGCTTTCCGTCCATGGCCACCACTACTTCTACTTTATATTTTTCGAGTGCTTTTGTGAGTGAAAATATATTCCTTACATCATCATCGGTGATCAGTATTTTTTTACCGCTTAATACTTCGGTTAAAGATCCCAGGGTTTTACTTCTTACGGTTTCAAGAGAATTGTTTTTTTCTTCAACCAAATGAAGGAACAAGCCTACTTCATCCAGAATTCTCTGATAAGAATGTGCCGTTTTTACTACGATAGAATCTGCATACTGCTTTATTTTCAATTCTTCTGATTTAGACAAATTCCGTTCCGTAAATATGATGATCGGTAAGTTTTCCAGGCCTTCATAACTCTTTATGGACTCAATGATTTCGTATTCATTTCCTTTTGAAGATCCGATATCAAGAATCACACAGTCTACATGATCGGTAGTCAATGCTTTCACACTGTCCTCTACATTGTTCTGCACCGATAACGAGATGTTGAAATTACCAAGGAAATAAGAAAGCGCACTGGCATGTTTCTCATTTTCTTCAACAATGAGTACTTTCTGCGGAGACTTGCTGAGCACTTCTTCAATTTTTCTGAAAACTTCGGTCATCTGGTCTAGGGCTACCGGCTTATTAATAAAGTCAATAGCTCCCTTCATCAGGCTTTCTTTTTTAACATGCAGTACCGACATCATATGTACCGGAATATGTTTGGTTTCAGGATTTGATTTAAGTTCATCCATTACCTGCCATCCGTCTTTTACCGGGAGCTGCACATCCAGTAAAATAGCAAGAGGACGGTATTGTAATGCAGCAGAAATACCATGATCACCTCTTACAGCCACTACAGCCTTATAATTCTGCATACGGGCATATTTTAAAAGTGCTTTAGCAAAATTGGTATCATCCTCAATGATAAGGATTACTCTGTCGCCATCTTTAATATTTTCCCTGTCATCATCTACATCGTCTGGAATTTCAAGAGAATTGATTGTATTATAATACTCTTCTTCCCCATCATCGAGGATATTTTTTATTTCCTCAACATCTTCGCGGATGATTTCAACGAGATCCTGATCGGTTTCCATTGGTGCAATTTCAGACTCAGTAATTGCTCTTACCGGAATACTAAGACAGAATTCGCTTCCTTCATTTACTTTGCTTTCCAAAGTAAGCTCACCACCCAGAAGCCTTGCGATTTCCCTGCTGATAGATAATCCCAGACCGGTGCCGCCAAATTTTCTTCTGGTAGAACCGTCTGCCTGCTGGAATGCTTCGAAAATAATTCTCTGCTTGTCTTCCGCAATACCGATTCCTGTATCTTTTACAGAGAATACAATAAAGTCTTTCTTCTTCCCGTCCTTTCTGATATGTAAATCAATACTTCCTTCGGTGGTAAATTTCAAAGCATTTGACAATAAGTTTCTCAAAACCTGATCTACTCTTAAACGATCGGTTTCAATTGTGCTGTTCAGCTCATTATCAATCTGCACGTTAAACTGAAGTCTTTTTTCCTGGAATACCGGATTAAAAAGATTTTTCAAATCTTTTACAATATCATTGATTTCTACATCCTGATATTCCAGTGTCATTTTCCCGGATTCTATTTTGGCGAGATCAAGAATTTCATCAATTAAGGTAAGCAGACTGCTTCCTGAACTTTGAATTACCTTGGCTGATTCGATCTGATCTTCACTTAGATTTTCTTCCGGATTTTCAGCCATCAGACGTGATAAAAGGAGGATTGAATTAAGCGGGGTACGCAATTCATGAGACATATTTGCGAGGAATTCCGATTTATATTTTGTGCTTAAAGCAAGCTCTTCCACTTTTTTCTGAATCTCACTGTTGCGTTCTGCAATCAGATGGTTTTTCTCTTCCAGCAGTCTTGATCTTTCTTCCAGCTCGGCATTGGCCTGCATGAGTTCTTCCTGCTGTACTTTCAATTCTTCTTCTGAAGCCTGAAGCTTTTGCGTCTGGGCTTCAAGTTCCGTGTTGAGGTTTTCCAGTTCAGAATGCTGTACCTGCAGTTCTTCAGACTGCGCCTGGGTTTCCTCAAGAAGCTGCTGTTCTTTTTCACGGCTTTTTGCTGCATTTAAAGCTACCCCGATATTTCTTGTACATTCAACGAAATAATCGATTCTGCTTTCGTCAAAATTATTGGTAGATCCCAATTCAAGGACACCGATAACGTTACCGTCTGCAAAAACAGGCAGCAATAATATTCCGTAAATTTTTATCGTGCTGCTTGAAAATGTTACTACAAAATCATCTTCATGCAGATTGTTATAGACCTGTGTTTTTTCACTGATGAAAGTCTGTCCTACCATGCCTTCTCCAGGCTCAAAGAACTTTTTCATATTGTTTTCCAGGCCGAAAGCTGCTTTCAGCTTCAGTATTCCTTCATCATAAAGATAAAGAGATCCATTGATGCATTTTCCGTATTCAATGATCTGGTGAAGGACATTATCCGAAACTTCCTGTACGGATTTGTTTCCCATAAGGGATTCGTTGAGTAACGCAAGCCCTTTCTGGCGCCAGTCGCTGGCATTGATCTTATCGAAAGAAATTTTCAGTGATTCAGTCATATGGTTAAGCGATTCTGCAAGATCTCCAAGATCGTCCTGAGAGGTATCTGTTGCCCGTTGGCTGTAATCTCCGTTGGCTACTCTGTTCGCAATCTGCTGAATCGCACTTACTCTTTTGCTGATCTCAATATCTTTAGCCTGAAGCGCTTTTTCCAGTTTATCTCTTCTGATAAGATCTGCTCTTAATTTTAAATAAAAGAATGTGGTGACCACAATAGCGGCAATAGCAGAAAATATAATGAATAAAACCGTCGTATTGGATGATCTGTTGAGATCTTTATTTTTAATAGCAAGCTGAACCTCTTCGTATTGTACAAATTCCTGAACAATTTTGCGGCATCTGTCCATATATGCTTTGCTCATAAGAACCTGCTGCTGGCTCATGACAACTCCCTTTTTTCTGTTGTCTACAAAATGTTTGAGGTTTGAAATATTTGTATTGACATTTCTTTCCAGCTCGTGCAGTCTCCTGATCTGGTTGTCATCTGTAATATCAAGGTTTTTGGCCCGTTCTATTGCCTTTGGAAACTCAATAAGACTTCGGTTAAACGGATCGAGAAAATTTTCCCTTCCGGTAAGCTGATATCCCCTGTTTCCTGTTTCTGCATCCAATAACGAAATTAAAACATCTTTTACGGCAGTAATGGACCTCCTGCTTTTGGAAAGGCTCTCGCGGTTGTCCATCTGTTTTTGGATGCTCACATAAGATGCAACGGAACTCGCAATCAGGATTACTAATGAAAGCCCTACTCCAAACTGAAGATTTCTTATAATTTTTTTCGGCATTGAAAATTAGTTTAATGGTAATGTGAAATAAAATGTAGATCCTTCGTCTACTTTACTGGAAACACCAATACTTCCATGATGCTGCTTAATGATTTCCGAACAGATGAATAATCCTATTCCCATCCCCTGAAACTGCAGGGAAGATTCTTCAACACGATAGAATTTACGGAAAACAGCTTCCTGCTTAAAATCGGGTATACCGATTCCGAAATCGGTGACGTTTACCTTTACTTCCTGTTCTTCTTCATCTACAAAAGTAGTAACGATTACCTGATTGTTTTTAGGAGAATATTTAATGGCGTTTGTTAAAAAGTTGATTAAAACCTGCTCAATACGGATTTCGTCCAGCGGAATAAGAATGTCTGGTTTTATACCGTCGCGCTTTATTTTCACACGGTTTTCATCATGAGTCTGGAGAATCGTGTCGATAGCATTGCTGATGACGCTTTCCAGATTGGTTGGTTTTTTGGTGATTTTCAGCTTGCCGTTTTCTATTTTGGAAACATCAAGCAAATCGGTAATAAGGGTATTAAGCTTTTCGATCTGGTCCTGAACCTTGGTTACAAAACCTGCTTCAGCACTTTCTTTATCGAGCTTGAGTTTTCTTTCCAGCAGCTGAACATATGCTTTGATACTGGTTAAAGGAGTTTTGAGCTCATGGCTTGCAATACTCAGGAATTCATCCTTTTCCTTTTCTACTTTTTTCTGATCGTCGATATCTGTAAAGGTTCCTACCCAGTTTTTAATCACATCCCCATCATACACCGGAGTCACCCGAAGAAGATGATAACGGTAGTTTCCGGACTCTACGTTTTTGATTCTCACTTCAAGTTCCAGAGCGGTTTCTTTTTTTCTGCAGCGGTCCAGTTCTTCTTTAATGTTGAAATCATCAGGATGGGTTTCCGGGAACTGTTCTGCAGATCCGGAATATTGATACCATTTGCAGTTTACAAAATCCACAGTTCCTTCTTCATTCAGAGTGAAGGCGATCTGGGGCAATGATTCCAGCATAAGATGAAAATGGTCGATCTGTGACTTCATGGTGACCTGAGATTCTCTTCTTCCTTTTACTTCAAGCTCGAGACTCTGCTGCGTTTTTTTCATCGCGAGATTCTGCTCCTGAAGGCTGTAGAAAGTTTTCACCTTCAGCATAAGAATTTCCGGATCTACGGGTTTTGTCACATAATCTTTACCTCCTGAAGCGTAGCCCCGAGTAATAAATCTCTTCTCGGTATTTACCGCAGACAGAAATATAATAGGTACTTCTTTCGTTTTGCTGTACCCCGCGAGAGTCTCAGCTACTTCGAAGCCATCCATATCGGGCATCTGTACATCTAAAATAATTAAGGCATAATCATTCTTCAATGCTTTTCCCAACGCTTCCTCCCCTGAGTCAGCCGTATCCACCTGGAAATCTTTTGATTCCAGCAATTTTTTCAGTGAATAGAGGTTACTCTGGTTATCATCAACAATTAAGATCATAGAAATATAAAAATCAATAATTAATTATATTTAGTTCAGCATCAAAAATACTCACAATATTCCGAAAACCACTTATATTTTCGTGATTATCCGTGTGCAGGTCTCATTATTATGAATATTATTTAACATTGAAAAAAATTTTAAAAGACGAAGCAATATTTATTCCACTAAATCAATATTTTAGAAATTATTTTAATTGAAAATTAAATTAACTCAGAAAATTTTCTTCAAAAATTATAATTCACGGCACAGTGTTTGAATATTGACTGGCAACACTTTTTCACTTAAATATATACTTTCAAATTTTAAACCCCTGTATTTTACAGGGGTTTATTGTTTTTGAATTGAATTTAGCAAGCCGTAAGCGTTCCTGCTAAGCATCTCTGATCTAAATTTCTATTCTGCACCTTTAAAGATTTTTTTATTAAAATCAAACATACAGTTATCGGTTAATATATGTATTGTTAGATTTTCGGCATAAACGGGAGATCCTTCTTCTGCGGTATTAATATTTGTCTGCCCGATATTTTCTGCATTCAGCAGCCATACCATTCCTGATCCGCGACAGGTTGCCTTAGCCCCTTCTTCAATAAGCAGTGCGGTATCTTCACCCAGGCCTATTCCCCAGCAATGACGATTGAGAATAACAGCATGTGCCAGTCTCCCAAATCTAGCCCGATGTATAAAATGGGTATCGATAATGCAGTTATCGATAAATCCCAGCCCAGAATTCAGTTCGATATCATGCTCGAGCATTGCTTCACCGTTTTCGGCTTCCATAATGATAATTTCGGGTATGCACATCGCCCCCGCACTTGTTCCAGCAATTGTGAAATCTTTCTCATTGGTATATTTTTCTTTGAGAAGGTTGCGTAATGCAGATTGTTTTAATTTCTCGTAAATCCTCGCCTGGTCACCACCTGTAAAAAATACGGTTTTTGCAGCCGAGACTCTTTTAAACTGATAATCTGTATGCAACTGATCATCGCAGATATCCAAAAAGTCGAAGTTAGAATATCCTATTTCATTAAATGTTTTGGTATAGGTTTCACGCATGCTTTCAGGCTCAGAACTGGCTGCTGTAATAACCTCGATACGGTCGTCTTTTGATGCGGTAAGAAGCTTCAGAATTTCATGGGGTGAAAAATCCCTGTTCCTGTCTTCCATTTCAGAGTGGTTACCGTCTTTATCTTCCCTACCTCCTATGATTAATAATCGTCCTTTTGCCATCTCATAAACTGTGTTAGTTACTGGCTGAAGCTTTGTATCCGTTATTGATAACTTCGCCGTTTGTGAGATTCAGCATGCATCCGTCTACAAGAATGTGTCCCTTCAGGTTTTTTACAAACATTGTATTTCCCTTATCAAATTCTCGGGCATTGATTTTTTTTACATTTCTTGCATTGACAAGCATTACAGAACCGCTTCCTTTACAAAGGACTTTGGTGCCTTCTTCGATTATAAGAGCCGTATTTTCACTCAGGCCGAGACCGAAATATTCATTATTCAGAATAACATTTTTAATGAGGTTTTTAAACCGGGTTTTATGGTCAAAACGAGTATCGATAATACAGGTATTGATAAAGCCCAGTCCATCGTTCACTCCCGAATCTTTCATAAAAATGCCTGAAATGCACATGGCACCAACATTAATACCGACAACGGTAAAATCTTCTTCCAAAAGATATTTGCGGTATAAGAGCTTAAGGATGGAAGAGTCTCTCAGCACTTCGCAAAGCTCGGGCTGTTCGTCGGTAAAGATTACAACTTTAGCCCCGATAAGCCTGGACGACAATTTTTCATCCTGATTCTTCTCCTGATCAAGATACAGGAAGTTAAAATTATGGTAGCCTGCGCACAGGAGTTCTTCAGAATATTTTTTTTCGATCTGTTCTTTATGATCCGATGCTGTACTGATAAGCTCTATAGGCACATCTTTTTGGCTGCATAACAGTTGAAATATCTGATGCAGAAAAAAATGCCCGTCTGTTTGTTTTTTATTATCAGCGTTTACAGCATCCGTATTTCTGATCATAATAAGCTTTCCTTTTGGAATCATATCAAAACTTTTAAAGTTGACTACTCATTATCTGTACGTACATCCTTGAGACTATCCTGCATCCGAACTGTATCCGACCGCTGTTCCAGTGTATTGATGGTATCTGAAGCACGGTTGTTTACGCTTTGTTCTTTGTTGGCCTGGTCAATGTACTGGGTTTCGGATTTTGTGCATGCTGTAAGTAATGCAATACCACATGCTGTGAGAATTAGTTTTTTCATATATTTTAAATTTGGTTATCTCAAACTTATCAAATAATAAGTAATCATTTTATGATGTTAGTCACATTGAGATGATGTATAATTAACTACAGTTTTTTTAAAAATATAGATGTATATTTATGTTTTTAATCATAATAAAGACTATCTCATTTTCATACAAGTAAAACTGTGGTATATCCCGGTTCAATTAAAACCTTATATTCTATGTTAATTGAAGAACAACTCTTAATGTCTTACGGCGCGGAGGTGGAAGACCTGAATCCTTCATATGTAATTTTCGAGGAGGGCAGCACGCCGAAATATTATTATCAGATCGTAAAAGGCAGAATAAAACTCAATCATTACGATGAAGACGGAAAAGAACTTATTCTTGCGATTTTGAATAAAGGATTGAGTGTATGTGAACTTTTATTATTTATCGACGAAAAATACCCGGTAAATGCTATTACGTTTGAAGAAACCACTGTTCTAAAACTTCCGAAAAGTGATTTTATCCGGCTGCTGGATGAAAACACCCAAATTTCGAGAGACATCAATAAATTTCTATCCGAACGACTGTACTTCAAGTATATCATGCTGGAGAATAACACTTCGTTGAGACCTGATGTGCGTATAAAAGGTGCGCTGAACTATCAGAAAAGTTTTAGCGCCAACCAGGAGCAGTTTTCATTTGAAGTTCCGCTCACACGGAAAGATATAGCTTCCATAACTGCGTTGAGAGTGGAAACTGTAATCCGGACTATTAAAAAGCTTGAAAAGGAAGGTTTTCTTAAAATCATTAACAGGAAAATATTCATTTAAAAGATAAAATTGCTTTTAAATGCTGAACTTTGCCGGAAGAAAGTTAAAAAATGAATTGGATTATCTTAATTATTGCAGGATTATTTGAAGTTGCCTTTGCATCATGCCTGGGAAAAGTAAAAGAAACAAGTGGAACAACCATGTACCTTTGGTTCGGAGGTTTCCTGATCTCTCTTACGATAAGCATGCTTTTGCTCATCAAAGCTACCCAAACTCTTCCTATCGGAACAGCTTATGCGGTATGGACTGGAATTGGTGCGGTAGGAACCGTATTAATGGGAATTTTCTTTTTTAAAGATCCGGTAAGTTTCTGGAGAATATTCTTTATTGTAACCCTGATTGGTTCTGTTGTTGGTCTGAAAGCGGTTTCTTCTCATTAATTTTATTCTTTTTATGCCTAAATTTGGGAATAAATTATTAACCATGAAAAAAATCTTACTTTTATTGCTTGTCGGCAATGTGCTTTCCGCCCAGAATGCGGAATTATTTAATAATAACTGGTATATTTCTAAAATAATTGATAACGGACAGACTACTATAACTCCCGCAATGGATATACCTTTGTCGAAATCAGATTTTATAGCGGTTTCGGGAAGTATGGGCAGCGGCTATGCTTTTAACTCAAAACATTTTAATAGTTGCCAGCTGGAAATATCATTCGCTTCCGGAACGAACAGTTTTGCTAAAACTAATGCAGCCTGTACCCTTTCATGTACGGAGGAAATAATCAGACCGCTGTGAATAACTATGACCAGAAACATCAGAATTTCTACATTATTCCGGTGACAGAAACGTTTACCTATGAAATTGTAAATAACGGTTCCGATAAAATGCTGATCATAACGAAAAATTCAAACGGCGACAAAATTTATTACAACAATACCAATTCATTTCTGGCAACAAAAGAAAATCTTCTGAAAGAAGCATTTCTGATCGCACAAAATCCTGTAAAGGAAAACCTGATGATTGAACATGTGGAAAAAGGAATGCCTTTTCAAATTTTTGATGTAACAGGAAAACTTATTTCCACAGGAGAAACATCCGGTGAAAAGTTCAAAATTGATACTCAGCATTTTGCTAAAGGACAATATATTTTAATCATAAAAGGATCAAAACCGCTGAAATTTATTAAAGAATAAACAGTTATAATAAAAAAACGTCTCCAAACCGGAGACGTTTTTTTTATCTTTTATACACGATGGGAAGAATTTCATTTTTCCTGAGACCGTATCGTTCAATTTCTTCATCTGAAAACTGCTGAGAATAGAAATTAGCTTCCGTTTCAAAACCTGCTTTCTGAAGTCTTTCGAAGTAATCCATTCCGTACCAGCGAACATGGTCGTATTGCCCGAAATGCTTTTGCCGTTCCTTTGGATCTGTGATCGTGAAATCTTCATAGGTTTTTTCAAGAGCATTCTTCATAGGAACCTGTAAAATACCCCAACCTCCCGGTTTCAGCACCCTGTACAATTCGCTCATCGCCTTGGAATCATCCACAATATGTTCCAAAACATGATTACAGAAAATGATATCAAAGCTTTCATCTGCAAAAGGAAGATCGAGAATATCTGCCTTTACATCTACAATGGGCGAAAAGAGATCTGCCGAAATATAATCCAGGTTCCTCATCCGTTTAAACTTTCTGAGGAATTCCTGTTCGGGGGCAATATGCAAAACTTTATGATTTTTAATAAAAAAATCCGTTTCATTCTGAAGGTACAGCCACATCTGGCGGTGTCTCTCCAGGCTTAAGGTTCCCGGTGACAAAGCATTTTCCCGCTGCTTACCGTATCCGTAGGGAAGAAATTTCCTGTACGACCGTCCGTCGATAGGATCTACAAAGCGGTCTCCTTTGAAAAGCCGGTAAATGAGCGGCCTCGCCCAGATGCTTAGGTTAATCAGCATAGGACGGGGAATTTTATTTAATAAAAGTTTGGCGACCTTTTTCATTTAAAAATCCAGTTGGAAAGCTTTTTCTTCATCGCTTTCGATACCCAGGGCATCGTAAATATACTGAAAAGTGGAAAGCAATACCGGTTTTCCGTTGATTACCGCCACATCATGTTCGAAATGTGCAGATGGCTGATTGTCGAGCGTGGTTACCGTCCAGCCGTCATTATGGAATTTTACTTTTTCAGTACCGAGATTAATCATCGGTTCGATCGCAATCGTAAGACCGTCTTTAATAACCTTTCCGCTACCCTGTCTTCCGTAATTGGGAACCTGAGGGTCTTCATGCATCTGTCTTCCCACACCATGGCCTACAAGCTCTCTTACCACGCCGTAGCCTTCTTTTTCACAATGAGCCTGGATTGCATGAGAAATATCCCCTATTCTTTTTCCTCTGATACACTGCTCAATTCCTTTGTAAAGAGATTCTTTGGCAACTTTCAGAAGCTTTTTGGTTTCAGGCTTTACTTCACCAATTTCAAAAGTGTAGGCATGATCGCCCACAAAACCATTCAAAACAGCACCACAGTCTACGGAAAGCACATCACCTTCTTTTATTTCTTCTTTGCTTGGAAAGCCGTGAACAACCTGCTCATTTGGTGAAATGCAAAGTGAATAGGGAAATCCTCCATATCCTAAAAATGCAGGCTCTGCACCATGATCTTTGATAAAATCATGCGCCAGTTTATCTAAATATAAAGTGGTAATTCCGGGTTTAATTTCTTTTGCCAGCATCCCAAGTGTTCTGGAAACCAAACGGGCACTTTCTTTCATAAGACGAAGCTCGTCTATTGTTTTTAACTGAATCATGTAACTAATGTAACAATTTAAAAATTTAACAATGTAACAATCAAAATGGTAAACTCTTACATTGTTATATTGTTAGATTTATTCTTTACCAGAATAATCCTTTCTTTTTTTCTTTTTTAAGTTTTGAATAAGCCAAAACTTCTTTTCCTTCTACGCGGAACTCTATTCTTTCCTGAATAATATTATAGATTTCGCCCCATCCCGGAAAACCGCCTAAGTTCCTGTCGTCGATAAACCAGTCTGCATCTATTTTTCTCGATTGATTTTCAGAATCAAAAACTTCTCCCTCGAAGCTGGAATTTACCGCATAAAATTCAACACCGTTTTTCATACAGAATTCTACGGCTTCATCTAATGCTCTTCCGTGGCGATAGGTCCATAATATAAGTCTGTATCCTTCTGACTGAAGTTTTTTTAATGTTTCAAAAGCGAAGATTTTCGGTTTGCCAATCGCCGGATATGCATCGTCAACAATGGTTCCGTCGAAATCAACAGCAATTTTTTTATTATTCATTCTGTGAATTTATTTTTAAAAATGCAAAGATACAAATAAAAAGTGCCAAATATAATCCGGCACTCTTACTTTTATAGTTTAATGATATAGACTAGCTTTTAACCCAGCTGAACTGGAACTGCAGATCGGGAGTCGAGATCCGGTCTGTGATTTTCTGAAGTCTCGCCGGAAGTTTCATCAGGTATTCCTGAGCTTTTTCGGCTTTTTCATTAAGACCTTTAACGTGTTCTATTTTCCATTCGTCAAGAAGTTCTTTCATAATGTTGATGTAATCCTGACCTGTGTAAACCATACATCTTTGTGCTGCATCTGAGAAATGGCCCCAAAGCTCACCGGCTTTCTGTCCGGACTGTCTCATCATGTGAGCTGGCATTACAATTTTCTTGCGCATCATATCTTCAAAGGCAATGATCATTTCAGAAGGATCGATTTCCAGGATCTTTGCCACAAAATGCTTGTATGCTTTAGCGTGTCTTGCTTCATCGGCTGCAATAACCCCGCACATTTTAGCGAGCTTTCCGTTTCCGGACTGTTTTGCCAGCGTCCCTACTCTTCTGTGGGAAATATTGGTAGCTGTTTCCTGAAAACTTGTGTAGATGAAGTTTCTGTACGGATCCATACTTGTTCCCAAATCGAAACCGTCATTAATAAGGTATTGTGTGGTTACTTCAACTTCTCTCATGTTTACTCTTCCGCACAAATAAAGATATTTGCTCAAAAGGTCCCCGTGTCTGTTTTCTTCGGCAGTCCAGGCTCTTACCCAGTGTGCCCAGCCAACTTCTCTTTGTTCCTGATCTACACCGTCTACACCCATTAACCAGGATTCGTAGGAAGGCAAAGCTTCCTCTGTGATGCAGTCACCGATCAGTGTTACAAAAAGATCGTAAGGCATTTCCCGGGCAAAGGTCTGAATTTCTTCGAGATCGTATTTAAAGTCTGCGCTTGAAGGATCCGGAAGATAATCAGAAGGCTGCCATATTTTTTCGATTGGCGTTAAAAATTTATCCAGAAAAGAGCCCACTTCCTTTTCCAAAATTCCCATTACTTCTTTCCTAACAAGCTTTTGATACATTTTATAAATTTAGGTTTAATTTGCAAATTTAAGTTTTTATTTATTATTTAGAACATAATAAACTGTTAAATCTTCTGACATTCATCATAAAAAATGCCGCTATATCACTTATAACGGCATTTTTTATCTAATAGTATTTAGTTTAATTCACTAAGATATCTCCCGTCATGATCTCCGGTATCTCAACACCCATTACTTTCAGAATGGTTGGTGCAACATCTCCCAGTTTACCCGGTTTAAGGTTCCAGGTATGATCTTTATCCATCACGATGAAAGGAACAAGGTTGGTTGAATGCTGTGTATTCGGTGACCCGTCGGGATTGATCATTACATCGGAATTCCCGTGATCAGCCAGAATGAAAACTGCATAACCGTGTTCATAAGCTGTTGTTGCTACTTTTTCAATACACTGATCCACGGTTTCTGCTGCTTTTACAGCCGCTGAAAATACACCGGTATGACCTACCATGTCGGTATTGGCAAAATTTAAGCATATAAAATCTGCAGTTTCATTTTCCAGTTCCGGAAGAATGGCATTGGTAATATCATGAGCAGACATTTCAGGTTTAAGATCGTAGGTAGGAACATCTTTCGGACTCGGACAAAGCAGTCTTTTTTCTCCGTTGAAAGGTTCTTCTCTTCCTCCTGAAAAGAAAAACGTTACGTGAGGATATTTTTCAGTTTCCGCAATTCTGATCTGTGTTTTATGATTTCGTTCAAGAATTTCACCCATGGTTTCGTGAAGGACTTCTTCATCAAAAACAACATGAACATTCTGGAAGGTCTTGTCATAATTCGTCAGCGTCACATAATACAACGGCAATTTTCTCATGAAATATTCAGGATTATCATGCTGGGTAAGCACTTCCGTAATTTCACGCCCTCTGTCGGTACGGAAATTAAAACAGATAACAACGTCATGATCTGTAATCTTAGCGATAGGAACCACATTTCCGATGGCCGTAGAATCAATCATGATAATCGGCTTCATGAACTCGTCGGTAATGTTTTCGTCATACGACTTCTGAATTTCCAGCAATGCATTGGTTGTTTGTGCTCCAACACCTTCCACCATGGCATCATAAGCGATTTTTACACGCTCCCATCGTTTATCTCTGTCCATCGCGTAATATCTTCCTACAACAGAAGCAAGCTTACCTACAGTTTTTATCATATGGTTCTGAAGATCTTCAATAAAACCTTTTCCGGAATGCGGATCGCAGTCGCGGCCGTCTGTAAAAGCATGAACAAATACATTTTCACGCAATCCGAATTCGTGTGCTGCTGTAAGAAGACCTTTAAGGTGGTTGATATGGGAATGCACACCTCCATCGGAAACTAAACCGATAAAGTGTACTTTTTTATTTTCTCTTTTAGCATATTCAAATGCATCCTGAATAACTTTCTGCTGACCCAAAGAGCCGTTTTCTACCGCCATGTTCAGCTTCACCAGATTCTGATACACTACTCTTCCGGCTCCGAGATTCATGTGTCCCACTTCGGAATTTCCCATTTGTCCTGCAGGTAATCCTACCGCCAGACCGCTTGCTTCAAGGGTCGTATGCGGAAAGTTTTTAAGGCAGTTATCTATAAATGGTGTGTTGGCTTTATCAATTGCTGAAACGTCAGGATTCATCCCCAATCCCCATCCGTCAAGGATTGCTAATATTGCTTTTTTTGACATTTTGTATAAACTTTTGTATTACAAATTTATTTATTTTGAAATGAATGAAAGAATCGGTGTACTTAAAATTTATTTAAATTTAAAACTTCAGGGTTTTCAAAACGTTGAAGGCTTGGAGATGTTGTCTATTTTTTTGACTTAAATATTTTATTAATTTTGCAGTATGGATTTAAGAGACCAACTAAAAAACCTCTTTCCTGAGCACGAAGAGCAGGATTTTGAGATGCCTGAAGAACAATTCAGACAGAAAGAGCCTTTGATTTGCAAATTTGAAAAGAAAGGAAGAAATGGTAAACCTGTAACGATCGTTGAAGGCTGGGAAGGCACGGAAGAGGAACTGAAGAAAATATCAAAAAAGATAAAAACCACCTTAGGAATCGGTGGTTCTGAAAAGGACGGCACGATCATTATACAGGGGGATAACCGTGACAAAATAATGAATATCCTTAAAGAAATGGGATATAAGACCAAAAGGGTCGGCGGATAGATCTTTTGCCGCAAAAGCAACAAAAGATTATATTTTATTTAAGCTTTAATTTCAATCTTTTGCAAACCTTCATTTATAAAGTAATTTTAAACAAAAGCTTTTGTGTCTTTTGTGGTTAAAAATTCTAATGTTTTAAAAGTAAATCTGCGTTTGCGGCATAATTGCTCTTAGTTTTTCGAGGGTTGACTTTTCTATCGGGTTCCCTGTTAATATTAAGGTTTTAAGATTTTTTAGTTGAGAAAATTCTATAGGCAGATCAGTAAGCTGGTTATTGGCCAGATTCATGCTAACTACATTCTTTAGTCCTTTTACTTTGACTGAAATTTCCTGGATATTGTTCTGACTTACATTCAAAAACTCGAGATTTTTTGATTTGAATAAACCGTTAGGAAGTTTCCTGATGGAATTTTGCTGTAGCTCCAGATATTTAATTTGCTTCGGAAATTCCAGTTCGCCCAAATCGTTGAGCTGATTGGCAGCAAGGTTTAATGATCTTAAATTTTTAATTTTATCTAAATCTTTTGCAATAAAGCTGATTTGGTTTCCCTGCAGGTTAATTTCTTCAAGACCTGGAATTTCCAGTAATGCTTCCGGAAAAATGTTCAGATTATTAGCATCAAGATGAATGGTTTTTAATCTTTTAAGTTTTCCTAAATTTGGATTAATACTGGTCAGATTATTTAAATTGATCGAAAAACTTTCCAGTTTCTGAAGCTCTGCAATTTCATCGGGAATGTATTTGATGCTGTTTTCATTCAGATTTAAAATCGTAAGTTCCTTCAGCTTAAAAATAGATTCATCTATTTTCTCAAACTTATTTTCCATAAGATTCAGAAAGAAAATGGAATTCAGCTTTTGAATTTCAGCCGGAAGATTAAACATTGTTTTTCCCCTAAAACTCATACTGTAAACTGTTTTTCCACTGTTCAGTGCATCATCGACATTGGTATAAGTAGGATATTTTACAGGGTCGATCTGTGCTTGTGCCTGTAAAAAAATAAAGAAAGAAACAGAAATAAATACCTTTTTCATAAACTAAAAAAACTACCGGCAACCCATGGATTACCGGCAGTTGTGTAAAATATTAATAATTTATTTTTTCAGCAATTTTACGGTCTGCTGGAATCCTCCTTCTGCTTCGATGTTCAGAATTAAAACTCTTGAAGCATTAAGCTGGTTGGTGAAGTCCAAATCTAAGACCTTATTCAATCCGGAATATTTCTGGGTAAATACGATTTTACCATCAATGCTGTAAGCCGTTACTGCAATATTCTTCAATCCTTTTGCAGAATTGATTTTTACGATTCCTGACGTAGGATTCGGAGCGACAGTTACTGTATTTTCCGGCTGCGTTTCTATAGTTCCTAAAGAACCTGCTGTTCCCAGGTTGTTTTTAAGTGCAACCACTACTGTTGCCGATTTTCCTCTGTAATCAATGGTATTTCCGGTAGCATCAATATCGGTAGAGATCGTAGAATCCGGATGCTGGACAGAGAAGAATCCGAATTTATGATCCGGTGTGAACGTAAGTCCCGTAGGTTCAGAACCAGCAGGCATAGATGCAAACAATTTCACTTTAGGATTTGCCTGCGTATGGTCCGGAGCTACTACCCAGATGTAATTTTTACCGCCATCCTGCAGCACCCAAAGGTTTCCAAGCTCATCAAAAGTAAGGTTGTCGTTTCCGTCTCCCCAGGCTTCAGTTTTTGTTCCCTGTGCCGTGTCGAAAGAATAGTTAGTCGTAAGACCTCCCACGAAAGTTTCCACCTGGGAAGCAGTTGTTCCGTCGTCTTTTAATCGGTAAACTTTGTTCAATCCTTTTGCAGTAAAATAAATTTTACCATCCAGCGGACTGATATCCACATCTTCAATTCCGTTGAAAGAAGTTCCTCCCAAAGACTGAGCCAAAGAAGCCGTGTTATTCTGATCTGCTTTTGTCTTGTTAGGCACCTGAACCCAAGTTGCTGTTGTTGCTACAGGATCTCCGCCGCTCAATCCCTGGTCTAATTTTAACACATAAAGATTTCCTGAAGAAAGGTTATTCGGAGTATCCATTACATATTTGTATACCATATGTGTTCCACCATCTTCACCATAATAAGCAACAGTTCCTGCATTGTTGATCACTACGTTTTCGTGATTCATAATTCCCATCTGCCAAAGCTTTCCTTTGGAACCGTCTGCATTTTGGGAAATTACCTGAGCGGTTACCGGATCAATTTCTACCAGCCATCCGTAATCTTTCATTCCGTCTGCATTAACGTCATTGGAAGTCGTCTGTTCTTCCGCTGTAACGATGGTACCCCAAGGCGTTACTCCTCCTGAACAGTTTCTGATCGTCTGAACAAGGCTTGGCGCAGAGAAACTTACGGCTCTGGATCTTGTAAGCTGCCACAGCTTGGTGGTTGGGTTATAGTTGATTTCAGCCATTGTAACACCTCCCGGATTTGTTTCGTGGTTTACGGAAAGATAACCGTTCGTGCTGCTTGAGTTTTTAGCAACATAACCAGTGAAATCATTTTGGCCTCCTACTAATCCACCTCCTTCTGTATAACTGTCTCCTTCTTTCAGGATCAGTTGATATTTGTGTTCAGCCGGGATGATTAATTTATTAGTCTGAGCCGTCGGAACGATCGATGTAAAGCAGCTGATATGATTGGCGTTGCAAGGAACAGGAGTTACTGTCGTTGTTGTTTTCAGGTAAGCATCAATTCTTAAATCTGAACTGGAAGCTCCCCTGTTATGCAATTCGATAGAGATCCTGTTGTTTCCGTTTACAAATTTAGCTTTCGGAATAGAAAATACATTATATACGCTTTCTGCTGCACCGTCAATTGTTGTACTTGATAGCGTGTTAAAATCGATTGTTCCGGAAGGCATATTGTCTCTTACCACTTCTTCTCCGTTAAGATATACTACAATTCCGTCGTCTCTCATTATGCCCAGCTCCATCGTTGTGGAAAGATCATTTAAATTAACCGTGAAATCTTTAGTAAAATAAGCGGTTATAAGATTGTTTGCAGTAGTTGTTGTTACAGGATCTCCGTATCCTAATGGTCCGTTCCCCTGCGGCCATGCCGTAACATCATAGTTGGTGTTTTTCCACTGGTCTGCCAATGCTGTATTGGTGTCATTATACTTCCATGAAGAATTTTTGTTGAAGATAAAAGTCTGGGCATTCAACAAAGTACCCGAGACCATTGCAAGAGCTGCAACTGTCAGTAGTTTTCTTTTCATTTTAAATTTCGATTTATTAGACAATGCAAATCTATTTTATTGCGATGAAGAGCCTATTAATAGGAGTTTAAATAATTCTTTATTAATATTAAGTTATGGAAAATTTAATGTTAATGAGATTAAGAATATGTTACATTAATCATATTATTATTATGTTTTAACCGCAAAAGAAGCAAAGGATTTATTTTAAAGCTAAACGTTGAAGGCAAAAGCTGGCAAAAGTTTCTAATAATAGATTTTAGATGCTTTGAAATAATCAGAAGAATTTTAATATTTCTAAATAAATATCGCGAAATCCGTGAAATCTGCGGGAGAAATTGGTTTAACCGCAAAAGAAACAAAAGATTTATTATTAAAGCGAAACGTGAAGACAAAAGGCAGCGAAAGTTTTCAAATAATAGATTTTATTTGAATAAATTATGTAGAGATTCTTTGCCTAACGTCGAACCTAAAGGTTTCAGAATGACAACAGGATGCTTTGAAATAATCAGAAGAATTTTACTATTCCAAATAAATATCTGCGAAATCCGGGAAATCTGCGGGAGAATTATTTTAACCGCAAAAGAAGCAAAAGATTTATTTTAAAGCTTAGCGTGGAGACAAAAGCCAGCAAAAATTTTCAAATAATAGATTTTATTTGAATAAATTATGTAGAGATTCTTACAGAATGACAATATGAATGCTTTATTTAAGCTTTGTTTTGCTGATGTCCGTTAAAGAATTAAGAAATGCAATAATCTGTTTGATTTCGGTTTGTGTAAGATTTAATTTATCCGGAGCGAGCGTCTGGTTTTTCATTTTTAATCCCAATCCTTCGCCGCCGCCTTGATTATAGAATTCCAGAACTTCTTCCAGGGTGTTGAAAGCGCCGTTGTGAAAGTAGGGTTTGGTAAGCGCAATATTTCTTACGGTTACAGTTTTGAAAGAATTTTCGTAAATCCATGAATTTTCTTTTTTCACCGGGCTGTTGATCCTTCCTTTGTCGGCATCAATTTCAACAGGCTTTTGATCGATAGGTCTTTTGGTGACTCCCAATACTTCCGATTCATTTTCATTAAAGAATGGCGGAACCAGTCCTGAAAAGTTCGGGGCGAAATGGCAGGTGGCGCAGTTGGCTTTTCCCATAAACAGGTTGAATCCTTTTTTTGCATCGGACGAAATTTCCTTTTCATTTCTCATGAATTTATCAAAGTCACTTTCATAAGAATACAGGGAAGCAACATAAGAACTCAATGCTTTGGAAAAATCTTCACGGTTGATATTACCTTTTTTGAAAGCTGGTTTAAAGGCTTTTCTGTATTCCGGATTTCCATTTAATTTTTTAATGATATTGTCATAGCTTGTATTGAATTCATCTTTGTTGTAAATCACGTGCTCTGCCTGCTGTTCAAGATAAAAAGCCCTGAGATCATAGAAAAATCTTTTAGCAAAAACTGCATTATAAAGCGTTGGAGAATTTCTCAACACTGTTTTTCCGTCGACGTTGCTTTGCGATTTGGCTTTCAGATCCGTAAATGCATTTTCGGGAAGATGGCATGTAGCGCAGCTCATTTTTCCGTTACCGCTTACCTTCTGATTATAAAAAATCTGTTTCCCCAACTTTCTTAGTGCTTCGTTATCTTCCTCTTTTTTTAATAAAGTATAGAAATACGGATCAAGAAAATCGCTGCTGAAAAAATTCCTGCTTGCCGGGTTCCAGCTTGAGAACTCTTTCAGGTCATCTGTTGTTCCGTCCCAGCTTCCCAATTCTTCGTATAAAGGTTGAATATACTTTTTATAAAATTCAATCCTGTCAAACGTTTCAAAGTCTTTATTTTCTGAAAGGTAAGAAATGCCGGCAGAAAATAGCCGGTCGGCTTTTTCCGTGTTGTAATTTTTAAAATAAGGATCGTCCTGAATGTATTTCTTCATTCCTGAAAAGGCATGCAGGGTTTCTTCGGAAATATTTAAAGAGCCTGGTGTATCAAAACCGGTCACGCCCAGGCTGTATATTCTGATCAGTTCAATTCTTAAAGGCAATGTTTTATTGTTTCCTGTGCTTAAGCCGTTTTTTACGGAACTTAAATAGAAACTCGCATAACTGTTAAAGAGAAAATCGGTGATTGTTTTTATTTCTTCCTTCTTCTCTTCGGCTTCATCGGAAAATACCATCTCATCCAGAACCTGGAGCCCTTCGGGAGGAAGTGTGTACGAAGTTGTACCGGCTGCTTCAATATGAAATAATGGAGCGGCATTAAGATGGGTTTTGGTAAATTCCGGATAATGATACGCTACATAAAATTCTATCTCTTTAAAAGAATTTCTTGTCTCCCTGAGTGTTTTCTGAAGATCTTCCAGTGATATTTTATTTTCAGAATAACGATACGCATCTGATTTCAATTGGCTGAGTCTGATTTTAAAATCCGTTAGTCCTTCAAAAACTGCAGAATTTTCATTTTTAAAACCTTTATGGGAAGGATTGAAGGACATAACAGCAAAGCCTAAAAACACAAAAATAACAGCCAAAGGATAAAACTTCATTAATTCTTTTTTCCGCAAAACTACCGATAGGTAAAGCTTTGCAGGTTACCGCAACTTTAAATTTGAATTAAATAATGTTTACATGATATATAATGGAATTTTTATTAATTTTAAACCCCGAAATCACATTCAGAACTAAAACAGTCGGTTTCTATACTGATATTTAACGATGAAGAGGATATTTGGGAAGATTGACACATAATTTTTAATTCAAATAAAAAACATAGTATGCTCAATAAACTTGCTGCTTCAGAACTTGTTCTGAACGAAGACGGAAGCGTCTACCACCTTAATCTTTTACCGGAAGATATTGCTGAAAAAATTATTCTTGTGGGTGATCCTGACCGTGTTGCTAAGGTTTCGAAATATTTTGACACGGTTGAAATCCGTAAAAATAAAAGAGAATTTTATACCCATACCGGAACGCTGCGCGGTGAAAGAATAACGGTACTATCTACAGGTATCGGAACGGAGAACATTGATATCGTGATGAATGAGCTGGATGCTTTGGTTAATATTGATCTTAAACAAAAGGAATTCAAAACCGAGCATACTTCGCTGAAGCTTTTCAGAATGGGCACCTGCGGAAGTGTAAATCCTGATGTTCAGGTTGATAATATGCTGGTGACCCAAAATGTAGTCGGACTGGACGGATTAATGCATTTCTACCAGGATTACCATTTTGAAAATGAATTCTCGAAAAGTTTTTATGAAAAATTCCCTTACGAGAAGATAAAGCCAATGCTTTACTTTTCCGAATGGTCGGAAGAATTGGGCGAATTGTATAAAGATGCCAAATATCACGGAAATACGGCTACTTTTCCCGGTTTTTATGCACCACAGGGAAGACAGCTTCGTTTAAAGGCTCTTGATGATCGATTCCTGGAAACTTTGAATGATCTGGGCATCACCAATTTTGAAATGGAAACTTCTGCCATCTACGCGTTCTCAAAATTATTGGGCCATGAAGCCATTACCGTAAATAATGTTATTGCCAACAGAAGACGTGGGGAATTTTCAGCGGATCATCATGCTTCTGAGAAAAATCTTATTGAATGGGTTTTGGAAAGAATTATCAAATAAATAAAAAGGATTGCATTTGCAATCCTTTGGTTTTTTAATACGGACAGTTTTTTTCGTATTCTCTTATAATACCGCCATAGAATTCGAGGTAAGCTTCAAGCATATAATCTCCCAGTAAATCCTGAGTAGTATTGTGACCAAGCTTGTTTTTTTTACCTTCATCAAAAGCTTTTTTCCTGATGTCCTTAAATTTTGTGTTAATTGTTTTTTTGAAATCTTTATCTTCAAGTTTGGCTTCAAATGTATCCATATATTTTTGAAATTCCGGACAGTCTCTTCCTGCATATCTGAAGGCTTCTACCATCTTTTCATATAACGAACCGGCAAAAAGCCCGAGTTTATCATAATCCACCGGCATAACCGCGAAGTCGTCTTTTGCATTTCTGATATACAGCTGAGAATAGGCATAATTACAAATCGCAGTACTGCACATTTTTAGGTTAGAACCGTATATCTGTATTTTTCCATCGTACAGTAACGGCTGAAAGGATCTCTTTTTCTTGTCACTTACATGACCGTCTTTGTCAACATATTTCATGTCGAGTCTTTCTATTGCATTTATAACATCATCATGTTCATCGTATATTTTTACCGATTTTACATCATTAGCCCCCAGCTTTTCATCTTCGGAAGTCTTCGCTTTTTTATAAATAAAATTATAAATATCATTTTTGTTGAAGAAATCCGGGTAGGTTCCGTTAGGATAAGTAAATCCGACAAAAAAGCCACTTACTTTAGAGCCATCTGCCAACAGGAATTCAGCTTTCGGTAAATCTTTAACATTGTGTTTTCCATAATAGGATTGAGAAAATAATTTTACACAGGTCATGCAAAATAAAATAAGGAGAAATTTAGATTTCATGAATATAATGAGTTATCAAGTTTTAATAATTAGTTTAAGCAACAAACATAAACAAAATTTATCAAATTGATAATATTAAACATTAAGTTCAATAAAATAAACAATAATATCAAATGATTTAAATAAATTTTCTTTCGGCAGTAAATGAGACAACGACAGTTTACTATTTATAAGCTACTTTAATTAGAATGGAATTTATCTGAATTATAGTAAAGGAGTTCAGGCATTTAATGATGTGATATAATTATGAAAATTTTAACAGTGTACCACGATTTTAGGAATAGTTATTGTTTATTCTTTAGCATCACTAAAATATTTTTATTATGAACAATTCAGAATACAACAAAGCCGAAAATGCAGTAGACAATACTGAAAATTCTTTAAAAAATGCAGCCGACAATACAAAATGGAAAGTAGAGGAACTGGCAGACAGAGCAAAAGATTATATCAACGAAAAAAGAGCAAATGATGAGGAGGCAAGACATGAAGACTGGCTGGACAGAGCAAAAAACAATGTTTCCGATACCTGGGATAATGTGAAGGATAAAGCGAATGAAGCCTGGGAGAAAACCAAAGATGCTGCAGAAGATGTGAAAGCAGAATGGAACAAAAAAACAAATTAATTTCAGTCATATAAATATTTTCAAGAAAAACGGAGTCTTTTTACAGGAGGCTCCGTTTTTTATTATGTAATAAACACAAATATTGCTACATTTGTAAACTAATAAACATTAAAAATATGTCATACGGTTTACTTAAAGGCAAAAAGGGGATTATTTTCGGAGCCCTTAATGAACAATCGATCGCTTGGAAAGTTGCAGAAAGGTGTCATGAAGAAGGTGCTGAATTTATCCTGTCTAATGCTCCTATCGCCATGAGAATGGGAGAACTTAATGCTCTGGCTGAAAAAACAGGATCTGAGGTAATAGGTGCAGATGCGACTTCCATTGAAGATTTGGAGAAACTTTTTGATGCCGCTGTTGCAAAATTTGGTAAAATCGATTTTATCCTTCACTCCATCGGCATGTCCGTGAATGTGAGAAAAGGAAAACATTATACGGAAATGAATTATGACTGGTTGGAAAAAGGATGGGATGTATCCGCAGTTTCCTTCCATAAAGTGATGCGTGTAGCATGGGAAAAAGACTGTATGAACGAATGGGGAAGCATTCTTGCGCTTTCTTATATTGCAGCTCAGCGTACCTTCCCGGATTATAACGATATGTCCGACAACAAAGCGTATCTTGAAAGTATCGCCAGAACATTCGGAAACTATTGGGGTGAAAGAAAAGTGCGTGTAAACACCGTTTCTCAGTCACCTACTCCAACTACGGCAGGAAGCGGCGTGAAAGGTTTCGGAGGGTTCCTGGGATATGCTGAAGATATGTCTCCGCTGGGGAATGCTACAGCGCTTGACTGTGCAAATTACTGTGTGACCCTTTTCTCTGATCTTACGAAAAAAGTAACCATGCAGAATCTTTTCCATGATGGTGGGTTCAGCAGTTCGGGAGTAACCCAGAAAGTTATCAATAAATATGATACTGAATAATAATAAAATTATTTTAAATATATCGACCAAAGTGTAATCGCTTTGGTTTTTTTTATTGCCAATAAAAATGAAAAATATAGCACAGATTCTTATAGGATCAATACTTTTCGTATGCTGTACCAAAGAGCAGAAGGTAATGTCAGAACCTGTCATTCAAAAAAAAATTGTTGATGTTAAAGCTTTAAAACATTTTCAGGTAGGGCTTGAAGAAAAGTTTGAAGCGCTGCCTTTACTGGATTTTACAGAAATCGCCAAAAATGAATATGAAAATCTGAGAAGTACTGCACATCCCATTACCAATTCACCATTACAATCCAAAAACGGTAACTATATAGTAGAATTAAACGACAAAATTCTTCAGCTAAAAAAATTAACCAGTACAATAAAAGAAGGAGAAACCCAGTATGATTATCTAGGGTTTTATCCGTCTTTACATATGTACGCATTTTCTGCAAACAGTATAGGCGATAATTTAGGTTTTAGTGAACTTAATTTGATTAATGCAACGAATTCTTCTGTTTATAGCATTGTGTCTCCAGGCGATGATAAAGTAGAAAATCCCGTTATTTCTCCTGACACAAAATATGTAGCATATGCATATAATTATATGTATGATAAAAATAAAAGTTTTTTAGGTATTCTGAAAATCAATAATAATCAAACATTCACAGAATATCGCAGCTTTTCTTCAGATAATTTTAATATTAAAGAGGTAGTCTGGTTCGGCGATGATTATATCGGAATAAAAGTTACCAATGATGATTCAAAAACGTTTAAATATTATAAAGCAAATCTGTCATTGAGTAACACTAATAAGAGTTCCAATCTTTCAGGTATTGACGGAAATTATAGTATCCATGTTGAAACAGAAGCTACCTCTACAGGAATGGCTTCTATCAGTTATTCATTCAAAATTAAGGGAAATGAGGCAATATTGGAAACAAATACCTATCATGAACCTATAAGATGTAATGGTAGATACCTTATAAAAGAAAACAGCAATATATTTGAATTATATTACAACGATACAGAAAACAGCTGTAAGTCTGATTCGGGAGTATTTTTCATCAAAAAAGAAGGCGATAAATATTTCATAAAAGGAATTGGAAGCGAAGCCACTGTACAGGAATGGCTGGAATTAAATAAAGACTAATATTTTATTCTGAAAAACAGTTTCGGCGGCACCTTTGGTACCGCCGAAACTTTAAAAATAATGTTAATATGAAGAGTTTTACAAAATTACGGTTTGTATAGAATGTGCCGGAGCAGATAGTTTTGCGGCCATTCCTTCGATCCAGAGATTGGTATCAATATCCGTATCGGAGTCGTTCATGATTACCGTTACCAACTGTCCGTTTTCATTCATAAATGTTGTGGAAGTAAGGGCTGCCCTGTTTGATGAGGTACCTATTCGCTGCGCATTTGGTTTTATAAACTTTGAAACATGACCGATATAATAATATTCGTAGGTATAATGAACTTCACCGGTTTTGGTATCGGCAATGATGGGAGCAAAGCAGAAATTACCGACATGGTTAGGCCCACCTGTTTCATCCAGGAGAACATTCCAGTCTGTCCATAAAGCCGTTCCTTTGTTGAAGTCATTCAGCATATTTCTTCCGTAGAGTTCGCCCAGCTTTACATCATTGATTTTAGACATGTCAAACTGTTCCTTACAGCCTTCGGTAAATGCTAGAAACTTATCCGGGAAAGCCCTTTGGGTTTCAGAAAGATTATCAAAAAGCTGTGTTTTGTTGTTCCAGGTTTCATACCAGTGGTATCCGATTCCTGAAGCGTATTTTGAAGTTTCAGGATCGCTTAACGTTGTAGTTGCTCTTTGGTAGATCAGGTCACGGTTATGATCCCAGATCATTACTTTTTTATCTTTATAGCCGTTTTTCCAGAGTGTCGGTCCCAGATTATTTTTAAGGAATTCGCCTTCTTCTTCAGCAGTGTAAATGCAGGATTCCCAAGTCTGTGTAGCCATCGGCTCATTCTGCACCGTTAAACCCCACACATTGATTCCTCTCTTTTCGTATTCTTTAATAAATCTGATATAATAATCTGCCCATGTCTGGTAAAAAGCATTTTCCAGCCTTCCTCCTTTCAGCATGCTTTTGTTGGATTTCATCCACGCCGGCGGACTCCATGGTGAAAAATAAAAAGTAAAATTCTTACCGATCATTTTCTGAGCTTCCTTAATCATCGGAATCTTATATTTCTCATCATGTGCCACGGTAAAAGTTTTCAAGGTATTGTCATTATCCTGCACATACGTGTAAGAATCGCTTGAAAAATCACATGAATTCATATTGGTGCGGACAACGGTGTAACCCAGTCCGTTCTTCCCATAATATGCTTCCAGAATTTCTTTCTGTTTGTTCTTTGGAAGTTTGTACAGTGTTTCGGCAGAAGCATCCGTAATGGCTCCTCCGATTCCTATTAGCTTCTGATATCTGAAATCCGGATCCACAAAAATACATGCATCTGTTTCTTTAGGCTGAGGCATTTTTTCAAACTTTACGGTTCCCTTATCCACCATTTTTTCATTGGTTTTAGAGTTGGTAAAAACAACTTTTGCTGATTTCCCCGTATTCTTTTTCCAGTAATTTTGTGCATTTGCATTAAAAGCAACTCCTATCACAAAACAACTTACAATTAGCTTTTTCATTTATTTCTTCTTCTTTTTTCTATTTTTAAACTTTACAGTTCTGAAAAATTCTTTTCACTGAAAATTTATTTATCCTGATACACCCTTACATAATCAATTTCAAATTTCTGCGGAAAAACCGTATCATCAATTCCCTTTAATCCGCCCCAGAATCCTCCTACCGCAACATTCAAAATCAGGAAATAAGGCTGGTCGAAAGGCCATGCGCCGTATGTTTTTTCTTTGTTTTCGTAGGTGAAAAACTTTTTGTCATCTACGTACACTTCAATTTTTTCCGGAGTCCAATTGGCTTTATAGACATGAAATTTTTCACTGGCATCTTTTACGAATATCGTATCGGTTTTCTGAGTATTGATCTTATGATTGTAATTTTTGGTATGTGCCGATGCATGGATAAATCCCTGATTATAACCTACATGTTCCATAATATCCAGCTCGCCATCGTCCGGCCAGGTTTTCATTTTTTCGCTCATCATCCAGATCGCAGGCCAAGTGCCGCGTCCTTTCGGAAGTTTGGCTCTTACTTCAACAGTCCCATATTCAAATGAAAACTTTCCTTTTGTAAGAAGTCTTGCAGAAGTATATTTGCTTTCTTCCCAATTTTCTTTTTTAGCTTCAATGATGAGATTCCCTTTTTCTACCCTTGCATTTTCCAACCGGTTTTTGGTATAAAACTGAGATTCCTCGTTTCCGAAACCATGTCCGCCAACATCATAATTCCACTTGGTGGAATCCGGCAGACCTTTGTAATTAAACTCATCCGACCAGACCAGCTTTTTACCGGGATATTTATTGGCTGTACAATTAATCACAGAAACAGCAAGCGTTCCCCCGATAATGAAATTAAATATATATTGAAACGTAATTTTCATAGTATGATTTTGTAAAAACATTCAGTCTTATACCGCCAAAAGCGGGTTTTATCCCGCTCTTAGTAAGTAACTATAGTATTATTTTAACCAATTAATTCTTTTCGTCTGAACTTCCTGAGAATTGGTTCCCACCATGATATCAAATTCGCCACTTTCCCAGTCAAAATTTAATTCATCATCATAGAATTTAAGATCTTCCGGAGTCAGAGTAAAACTGACGGTTTTGGTCTCTCCTTTTTTAACAAAGACTTTCTGGAACCCTTTCAGTTCTTTCACAGGCCGTACCACTTTTCCAAACAGATCTCTGATATAGAGCTGAACCACTTCTTCTCCATCATAACTCCCATTGTTGCTGATGTTGACACTGATTTTTAAAGTCTGGTTTCCTTTAAGGTTCGTAGAACTTAAATTCATATCAGCATATTTAAACTGTGTATAGCTCAAGCCATAGCCAAATGGAAATTTCGGATCATTATCCAGATCAATGTATGCCGAAACATAATTTCTGTCGGTATTGTTTTTTGCAGGTCTTCCGGTGTTATAATGATTATAATACACAGGAATTTGCCCTTCTGTTCTTGGGAAAGTCATCGGAAGTTTTCCTCTTGGATTTACTGTTCCGAAAAGTACGTCTGCAATAGAATTGCCGGCTTCCGTACCCAGCCACCAGGTGTACATGATTGCCGGAATATTGTCTGCTGCCCAGTCGAATACCAAAGGCCTTCCTGCGTTGATCATCAAAACAATCGGTTTTCCCGTTTTTGCAACTTCTTTTAAAAGTTCCTCCTGCACGCCTGAAAAATGAAGATTACTGCGGCTTTTTGCTTCACCGCTCATCGCATGCCCTTCACCTAATGTCATAATCACAACATCTGCTTTCTTTGCCGTTTCCACTGCTTCTGCAAACATCGATCGGTCCTGATCATCAGCATTGGCTCCTTTTGCATATAATAAGGTTGAATTTTTATCCAGCTGGTTTTTAATCCCATCAAACTGCGTTACAATTCTTTGATTATCATCTTTAAATGCCACCGACCAGAATCCGTGATTGGCGGAAGTTTCTTTTCCGAAAGGCCCGATTAATGCAACGGTTTTTGTTGATCTTGACAATGGAAGAATATTTTTCTCATTTTTCAGTAAAACAATACTTTTCGAACCAAATTCTCTTCCGAATTTTCTGTTTTCCTGATTATTCGTCTGCTCCTTTTGTCTTTTTTCGTCGCTGAAACGATAAGGATCATCAAATAATCCCATCTCGAATTTTTTAACCAAAATCCTTCTCGCAGCATCATCAATAAACTTCGGATCTACCTTACCTTCCTGAACTAATTTTGGAAGTTCCGCCATGTAAGCACGGCTTTCCATATCCATATCGCTTCCTGCAAGAATGGCTTTTTCCGCAGCTTCTTTATTGTCTTTGGCATAACCATGAGGAACCATCTCGCCGATGCTTCCCCAATCTGATACAACAAAACCGTTAAAATTCCACGATCCTTTTAATAAATCTCTCAGAATATATTTGTTAGCCGTAGCCGGAATTCCGTTAATATCATTAAAAGAGTTCATAAATGTTGCCACTCCGGCTTCTGCTGCTGCCTTAAAAGGTGGTAAATACGTTTCATCGAGCTGTCTTAAACTCATATCTACCGAATTGTAATCTCTTCCGCCCACTGCCGCTCCGTACGCCGCAAAATGTTTTGCACAGGCCATTATCGCATCCAGATTTCCAAGTCCTTTTCCCTGAAAACCACGGATTCTTGCAAGTCCGATCTGTGTTCCCAGGTAAGTATCTTCACCGGAACCTTCCATTACCCTTCCCCATCTCGGATCTCTGGCAACGTCTACCATCGGTGCAAAAGTCCAGTGGATTCCGTAAGCGGAAGCTTCTGTAGCTGCAATTCTTTCCGATTTTTCAATTAAACCCAAATCCCAGCTTGCTGCCTGACCTAAATTCACCGGAAACGTTGTTCTATATCCGTGAATAACATCCTGCCCGAATAGCAGAGGAATTCTCAGTTTTGACTGTAGAGCCAATTCCTGAAATTTTCTGGTTTCACCAGCTCCCGCCACATTAAGCATGGAACCTACTTTCCCCTGTTTTATTTCATTTAATACATTTGCAGAATTGGAATTCTGAGGACCTGTTGCGTATTCAAAACCACTGTATTGAACCAACTGTCCTACTTTTTCTTCCAGCGTCATTTTAGACAACAGTTCAGAAACTTTCTGATCAATGGTCTTTTGTCCGAATGCATTCATTCCAAATGCTGTAATTGCCAATAAGAAATAAACTCTTTTCATTAATAATTTATTTTTGATTATCTATTGTTTGCTGTTCTTGTTTAAACTAAGAATTTTTTCAATTAATTTTTAAAGTTCGTAAAAGCATTCAACTTAACAAAGAATATGTTTTTTATCCTTAATTTCAGATAATCATATTAAACTTAAAAAATATACGTTGCCGTTGAACTTCCCGAAATGGTAACGGGAGCCGTTTTCTGATTATATTTAATATTAAATGCTTTATCCGTTGAATTGCCATTCTGAACGATGAGAACAGTTTTTCCTGCCGGAGTTTTGAAAGCTACGGTTGAAAGGTTATCCGCTTGTGTAGATTCAATTCTCTGAGAGTTTACCGGAACGAATTTCGAGGCATGCGCAATAATATAATACGCAACATTTTTATCATACGCTGCAGATCCGGTAATCGTAACCGCACCTTTACATTGGGTACAACCACCCGGTGTATGAGGACCAAATGACGCATCATTGGCTACATTCCATTCTAAGGCTGTTTTACTCCAGTTTCTCATAGAACCGATAATAATATTTTTCGTGTGCCAATCCAGATCTCCGCCAAAATTTCCTGTAGAACTTGTCCACTGCTCGGTAAAATAAACATTTTTATTAGGGAATAAATTATGAACGGTTCCAAGAGCAGAAATATCTCCTGCATAGAGGTGGAATGCGGATCCGTCAACATAAGGATTTGCGGCAGTATCATTCAATATTGCCAAAGGATACGCCGGATTGTCACAGTTGTGATCGTACGCGATGATCTTTGTTGTAATATTTGCCGCCTGAAAAGCCGGTCCCAAATTATTTTTAATGAATGTTGCCTGATTTCCGGCTGTCATATACATGCTCGGGTTATTCCCGGGATGCAATGGTTCGTTCTGAGGCGTTATGGCATCAATCCTGATTCCCTGAGCCTGCATTGCCTGAATGTATTTTACGAAATATTGTGCATAAACACCGTAAAATTCAGGTTTTAGGCTTCCTCCTATGCTGCTTCCGTTGTCCTTCATCCAAACAGGTGGTGACCAGGGGGTAGCCAATATTTTAATATTCGGATTAATTATCAGAATATCTTTTAACATTTGAATTAATGCCTGATCTTTCGTAAGGCTAAATTGTGCCAATGTAGGATCTGTCTGTCCTGCCGGCATATCATCGTAGGAAAAGACCTCGCTGTTTAGATCGGAAGCTCCTATGCTGATTCGAAGATAACTAACCCCAATTCCGGAACTGCTGAATAAATCGTTTAGAAGTTCCTGTTTTTTGGCAGCATTCAGCTGATTGATCACCTGCACGCTTCCCCCTGTTAAAGTATACCCAAAACCGTCAACCGTCTGAAATACCTGTGAAGCATCAACTGCTATGGTAGTTCCCGAACTTTGATTTCCTGAAAAGTAGGTGGTATTCTGCTGTTGTAGTTTTACTGACTGGTCTCCTTTTGTAAGCCAAACCTGTACAGGGTCACCCGAGGTTCCGCCTCCATTGTTTCCGGAATTGTCATTGTTGTTTGCCAGATCAGACGAGGTACTGCTGCAGTTAAAAAAAGAAAGAAGCGCTACACCGCTAAGTGCAGCACTTCTAAAGAAACTATATGAATATTGTAAGTTCATATCAAATTTTAGTAAGTTTATTGTGTTCTCCTGAATTCTACTTTGTCAACGCTTAAACTATTAACAGTTGCACCTCCGCATTTAATCACAAGATACACAGTTCCCGTTGTGGTAGCAGTATAGATACCTCCATTTTTAGAATTGTTGCAACCTACTGATGAAACTTTTCCTTTGAACTGACCTGTCCCACAGCCATCCCAAGTATTAATGTTCCTGTATACAGTTCCTCCGACATCCTGCCCAGTTGCCGGAATGCTATTTAAAACATATACTTCAAACCAAGTATCGACCAATGCCGTGTCTGATGAAGCTACCATATCAATGGAATATTTTTGTCCCGCAACAACATTTACTGCCTGATAAATTGCTTGTTGACTTCCTCCGGATGCAACAATAGTAGCTTTACCGTTTGCAAAAACCCATTGAGCTCCAGATGCACTGATTTTATGGATATTCCATTTTGCAATTTCCTCCGGAGTATCAAACCTTCCTCCCTGAATCATATTTCCTGAAATGGGATCTGATGTTGGTACCACAACCGTTTCACTGGCAGTTCCTCCAACTACTCCGCCTATTCCTACAGCCTGATGTTGAATAATATACGTTCCGGCATCAGGAAGGAAAATATTTTCTTCACTTTTTCCATTATTATAACCATCATCATCTATATTCCATCTGGAATTTATATAATTGTTGTAATTTCTTTTTAATGAATAATGATTTTCTGAGGTTTTAGCAACTTTAAAGGAAGCGTCTAGAGCTCCTTGAGTAATACCATTTCCATCACTATCAACTGCATCCGGGATACAGCTTGTTAAGAACAAAACTGAAGAAGCCAGTAAAAGGCTTTTATTGATATATTTAGTTATCATATTTTGATTTTTTTTAATTAATAACCAGGGTTTTGTTTTAGAGCAGTATTGGTGAGCTCATTGAAAGGAATAGGAAGAATTTCATTTTTGCCTGCCGTGAATCCTCTTGAACCTAGTACTGCCGGAGCATCTCCCCATCTCACCAAATCAAACCATCTGTGGCCTTCGCCTGCAAGTTCTCTTCTTCTTTCGTTTTTAATCGCCTGCATTGAAACAGGAACTGAAGAGAGCCCTACTCTTGCTCTTACAGCATCTAATAAGGCCTGTGCCCTTGCGCCTGATCCTCCTAGTGCCTCAGCCTCCATTAAGTAAGTATCCGCAAGTCTTATAGCTATATAATTTTGACGGAAATTTAACTCTACAACTCCTGGTAATGTTGTCTCATCCTGTGTTCTTGGTAAATATTTATTTAGAAAATATCCTGTATCCTTAAATCCTGGAGAATAGGTTATTTTATTTTGCTGAACTAAAGCTTTAGCATTAAAAATTGTGGCATCCAAACGTGGATCTCCCTGCATAAATGCAAATAAATTGTCAGTTGCAGGATTAAAGCCCCATCCTTTATGGATGCTTGGTGCAGTATTTACAACTGGGGAAGTATCAACTTTTCCGTAAGAGATAATTCCTACCATTTGATTTACAGAGTTCCCTTCATCTTTTCCGGAACCCCAGAATCCCCAATCTGCATTACTTCCATTTGTATGCATCACTTCCAGAATGGATTCTGAAGTAAATTTATTATCAACAGCCCAAAGGTCTGCAAAATTTGCCACCAATTTGTAACCATATTGGCTTGTACCTCCCGGAGTTCCGTTTACCTGCGAAAATTCCGCAGCAGCCTGCGTATATTTTTTATCATAAAGGTAAATTTTTCCTAAAATTGCACGGGCAGAGCCTTGTGTAATTCTTCCTAACTCAGCTTTATTGGATGATGGTATCGTCATCGGAAGATCGTTGATAGCCGAAATAATATCTCCTTCTATCTGGTTATATACATCTTCCGGTTTTGCCTGGGGGATATTGTAATAATCGTCTGTAACCAAAATAGGTTTTAATACCAATGGGATATTTTTAAACATCCTTAGCAATTCAAAATAATATAACGATCTTAAAACTTTTGCTTCGGCAATAAATCTTTTTCTTGTCTGATCATTCATATTAGCATTTGGAATTCTGTCTAACAATAAGTTTGCTTTTGCAATTCCCTGATAATAATCTTTCCAGTAGCTTGCCGGCATAATAACCGGATTTATAGAATAATTAGAAAATCCCTGAATACCTGCACCGTCTGAAGAGTTTCCTCCTCCTGAATAGAAATCGTCTGAAGCCCCATTAAAAAATGTTACCATGTTTTCGAATCCTCCGGAATATTTTCTTAGCATATCATAGGTAGCTACAAGCCCGGAATACGATTGTTCTTCGTTCTGAAAGTAGTTGCTTGAGTCAAAAGTTCCAGTATTCTGAACATCTTCTAGATTACTGTTATTACAAGAAATTGCTCCTAAGCCAATCCCCGCAAGCATTAATACAGAAACACTTTTATATATAAATCTTTTATTTTTCATTTTTCTTTAATTAAAATTGAACATTAGCGCCAAAAAGAAATGTTCTGGCCTGTGGATAATAAGCTCTGTCAATACCAAATGTATCTCCTCCTGCAATTTCAGGATCGTAACCTGTATACTTTGTAAATGTCACTAAGTTTTCTGCTGTTATATAAAATCTTATTTTAGAAGCTCCAATAGTTTTTGCAGCATCTTTAGAAAGTGTATACCCTATCTGAACTAATTTTAGACGGAGATAATCTCCTTTTTGAAGATAATAGTCGGACATTCTTGTATAATTTTGGTTAGGATCATCCTTAGTCAGCCTTGCAATTGTATTGGATGTACCTTCCCCCGTCCAACGATCAAGAATCGCTGTCTGATAATTCGCTTCAGGAATGTCAAGTCTTCTTAAACCCTGGAAAATTTTGTTTCCTGCCTGCCCCTGTGCAAATACCATAAGATCAAAGTTTTTGTAATTCATATTTAAAGTGAATCCAAAAGTATATTTTGGTACAGAATTACCGAGATTTACGTAATCATTCTCATCTATTTTACCATCTCCATTGGCATCTAATCTCTTAAAATCTCCAGGTCTTGCATTAGCCTGAATTAATCCTCCATTAGAGTTTCTATAAGCATCAATTTCAGCCTGATTCTGGAATATTCCTAAATTCTGATATCCATAGAAAGAACCGTAAGACTGCCCCACCTGTAATCTTGAAACAGTTCCCAGAGTTTGGAATGAAGCAAAATTAACATATTCTTTTCCTCCTTCGAGCCTTGTAATTTCATTCTTTAGATAGGAGAAATTACCATTTGCAGAAATTCCGAAATCTCCCCAGTTTTTCTTATATCCCAAAGTAACTTCGATACCATCGTTGTTCATATCTCCAATATTTCTCCACGGATTATTTATTAATCCAAGATAACCAGGCACTTCAACCTGTCTTAAGATATCTGTACTCTTTTTTCGGTAAACATCAACACTTAAATCGAAGTTTCTAAAAAGCTTAAGATCTGCAGCAATATTAAATTGAGAAGTTCTTTCCCATTTTAAATCCGGATTTTCTAAAGTACTTGGCGCATAACCAACATGGATAATATTATCACCAAAGGTGTAATTACTTCCCGCAACCAGGAAGTTTGCAAATTGGAAATCAGAAATAGCATCATTTCCTAAAACACCATATCCACCTCTTAGTTTCAGGCTGTTTACCACGTTATTTTGCGGCCAGAAGCTTTCATTGGACACATTCCATCCTAAAGACATTGCAGGAAATGTACCCCAATGATTATTTCTTCCGAATTTTGATGATCCATCTCTACGAACGGTTCCTGTGAAAAGATATCTGTTATCATAATCATAAACTACCCTTGCAAAATAAGAAGCCTTATGTGTTTGCTTTCCGTCCCAGGCATTAGATGTTTTATCTGTTGGTGCAATATCAAAATTGAAAGATGCTTCCTGCCAATCATTGGTTGGAAGATTTTTGTATGTTGTATTTTGACCGTAAGAAATGTTATACTCATAATATCCTTGTCCCAATAATACATTTAAGTTGTGTAAACCAAATCTGTTTTGGTATGTAAGGGTATTTTCGGTATTCCATTCAAACTTTTTTTGGATTTCCCGGAACAAACTGTTTGTGGAATTTGAATTGGCGGAACTTAAATAAGATTTAGGAGTAAATGCCTGATTTCCCCAGTAAGCCAATTTACCATTTATACTTGATTTAAAATTGAAATTCTTATTTATTTTAAGATCTCCGAATACATTAGCAACAATATCATCAGACCATCTGTATCTTCCTCTTTGAGTTTCCTGAAATGCTAAAGGATTTGTCATCTCTTTACTTACGTAATGGGAAATTCCATATGGATTCCCATTTGCATCTCTTATAATATTGGCATTATTTGTATAATCACTAGGGAATGGCTGGCTTGCAACGTTCGTAACAACAACAGGGGTTGTAGGATCAAGATTAATGGCTGAACTTAAAGGCCCTCCAAATTCATTATTATCATTAATTCCCTGCGCTTTGACATGAGTATATGCAAAAGTTTGACCTATTGTTAAGAAGTTAAATACTTTATGTGTTGAATTGAATCTTCCGTTGATTCTTTTGTAATTTGAAATGTCTCTTAGTACGATACCTTCCTGATCATAGTATCCGAATGAGGTATAAAAGGTTGACTTATCATTCCCACCGTTAAGACTGAACTCATGCGATTGACGCTGTGCAGTATTAAAAATTTGTTTTTGCCAGTCACTTCCTACACCTAAAGATCCAGGATTAGAAAACATTGGCGCGCGTCCATCATTGGCATTCGCCTCATTCATAATGGTAGCGTATTGAGTTGCATTTAATAGATCCAGCTTTCTGGCAGCACTTCCAACTCCAAAAAAACCATTGTAGGAAATATTCATTCTTCCTTTAGCCCCTTTCTTTGTAGTAATTAATACCACCCCCTTTGCTGCAGAAACACCATATATTGCAGCTGAAGCACCATCTTTCAGAATTTCCATTCCCTCAATGTCAGATTGGTTTAACCAACCTATATTATCTACTACAATACCATCAACAACCCACAAAGGATCATTACTTCCCGCTCCAAAACTGGTAATTCCACGAACACGTATAGTAGGGGCACTTCCAGGTTGTCCGGAATTTGAAATTACAGAGACACCTGCTGCCCTACCTTGCAGGACCTGTTCCGGTCTACCCGCGGCAGGAGCATTATCAATATCACTTGCTTTAATACTTGAAATAGCACCGGTAACATTACTCTTCTTTTGAGTACCGTAACCAATCATTACCACCTCCTCAATTTTTTGTTCTTTTGGGAGGGTGTCATTCTGGGTGTTCTGGGCATTGAAGTTGGCAGTGAAATAGAGCACTGCAACCATTCCCAAACTTCTAGATATTCTTACATTCATATACAGTTAGTTTTTTAATTCTCAAATTGAGACAATAAAAATATATTTTTTTTCTTTTATTTAACATTTTATTAATAATTATTTTAATTTTTCGTTTATTTTTGGGGGTTTAAAGGCATAATTTTTATCTTTAAAACCGCTAATTTCTCTTAAAATCTAATGATAAGCTTCCCCAAAATGACAACCAAACTTTCAAAAATATCCATTCCGCTGAGACTTACTTTTCTTATTTTTTCAATGGTGCTGAATTGTATGGGGATCGTTATCCTTCAGCTTTCAGAGGCAAAAGTCACATATGAAAAACTGGGTTTTCTGGAATCATTCAAGGATCTTCCGATTGCTTTTATTTCACTTTTTGCAGTGAATTTTATCAGCAGATTCGGAACAAAAAAATCATTGGTTCTGGCTTTAACAATTGTTGGGATTTGTTCACTTATTTTACCTTTTGTAGAAGTATTCTGGTTCTACAGGTTATGGTTTGCCATTATCGGGACCTGCTTTGCGATAGGCAAAATATGTGTCTTTGGGATTATCCGGAACAATATATCTGACGAAAAGGGTCTCGCAAAGACCATGAACAGTGTAGAAGCATCTTTTATGATAGGAATTTTTGTAGTAAATACCGGATTCGGATGGCTGATCTCCAGCCAATATTCACAGTTCTGGAAATTCGGGTTTATATCAGTCTCCGTATTGTGTGCCGTTACCATATTTTTATTTCTAAAACTTCCTGTCTCAGAACCGAAAAAAACTGAGAAGGAGAATATCATAAAAGATCTTTCAACGCTATTTAATCCCTTATTAATCCTTTTTTTAGCAGTTATTTTTTCTATTGTATTTCTTGAACAGAGCTTTAATTCCTGGCTCCCTTCTTTTTACAAAAAACATTTAAAAGTTAACTCATTTTTTGCTCTTCAAGCATCTTCGTTTCTGGCATTGTTTTCTTACGTTGGCAGAACAATTACAGCGAATATCATCCACCGGTTTTCATTATCAAAATATTATATCCTGTGTGTCTCGCTGATTGTAATGGTGCTGATCATCATCATCGGAATACAGTTTTTTGACACGGAAGATTCCAGGGCTCTGATGTTTTTATTTCCTGTAATCGGATTATTCCTTTCGCCGCTCTACCCTGTCATCAATTCAAAAATGATCGCCCGGATAGATACGGCAAAAGCAAACCTTTTCACCTCGCTTATTGTTATTTTTTCGTCATTAGGAAGTTCCGTAAGTTCCATCATCATGGCTGTTTTATTTGGAAATGAGATGCTTACTTACTATCCGTTGTATATATTATCTGCTGTAATTGTGATATTTACCATTAGTTTTATTTATTTTAGATTTGCAGATGAAAAAATTTAGAAAATAATTTTATTTTTACTGCCATGAAAATTAATACCGAAAAAAATAAGGAGACACTCCAGGAACTTATTGATACAAAAGATTTTGTAGCACACGTATCTGTTGACTGCACCATATTCGGTTTTCATAATAACATCCTGAAAGTGTTACTTTTAAAATATCACGATCTGGATTTGTGGTCACTTCCGGGAGGTTTCGTATTCAATGATGAAGATCTTCGCGAAGCTGCAGAAAGGGTTTTATTCGAGCGAACCCACCTCAAGGACATTTTCCTCAAACAATTTCATACATTTGGAAGAATCGACAGAACGGAGAATAATGTTCACCAGATCCTCCTGCAAAACAAGGGTATCGAAGTGCCAAAAGACCACTGGATCTTCCAGAGATTTATCACCGTAGGCTATTGCAGTCTCATTGATTTTTCCATTGCCAATACTTTCCCTGATGCTTTCAATGAAACCTGTGAATGGTTTGAAGTCAGCAAGTTACCCAAAATGGCTTTTGATCATGACAGAATTATTGAAACCGGACTGGAATATCTTAGAATGAATATCAATACGGAAGTGGCAGCAAGTAATCTTCTTCCTGAAAAATTTACCATGAAAGATCTTCAGTGTCTTTATGAGACAATTTTAGGTCAGAAATTCAGAAGAAATAATTTTCAGCGCAAAATATTAAGCTTAAATATTTTAGACAGGCTTGAAAAACTGTATGACGGATCTGCCAATAAAGCGCCGTATTTGTATAAGTTTAAAAACAGAATTTACAATCCCACCAATCAATACCCTATTTCCAACGAAGAAGAGGAAAACTGATTTATTGTTTTTGATTAATAATTTTAGCATAAACAATTAAAAATCAGTTGATAAAAAGACATTCAAAAAAATTTCTCTGAAATAGTTAAAAGTCTTATTTTTAGGAAAATTAAAATATAATGTCATATTATTCCCTTACAAGCATTCCCGATTATTACGGGATTGATTCCTTACTTACCGAAGAACACAAACTTATCCGCCAGTCTGTAAGAGATTGGGTAGAAAGTTTTGTCATGCCGCAGATTGATCATGCTGCTCAAAACCACACCGATATCCCGAATTTAATGAAAGAATTGGGACAGATCGGAGCTTTAGGACCTTATATTCCTGTTGAATATGGTGGTTCCGGGCTGGACCAGATTTCTTACGGCCTGATTATGCAGGAGCTTGAAAGAGGTGATTCTGCCGTGCGTTCTGCAGCTTCCGTACAAAGTTCTCTGGTGATGTTTCCTATTAACGAATTCGGTTCTGAAGAACAGAAGAAAAAATATTTACCTAAACTGGCTGCCGGAGAAATGATCGGTTCCTTCGGTCTTACGGAACCTAATCACGGCTCTGATCCAAGTTCTATGGAAACCAACTTCAAAGATATGGGTGACCACTATCTTTTGAACGGTGCCAAAATGTGGATCACCAATTCGCCGCTTTGCGATATTGCTGTAGTTTGGGCTAAAAATGAAGAAGGCAAAGTACAGGGATTGATTGTTGAAAGAGGAATGGAAGGCTTTACAACACCGGAAACCCATAATAAGTGGAGCTTAAGAGCTTCAAAAACCGGAGAGCTGGTTTTCAATAATGTAAAAGTTCCTAAAGAAAATCTGCTTCCGGGAGTTACCGGTTTAAAAGGACCTTTATCATGTTTAAATTCTGCCAGATATGGTATTTCGTGGGGTGTCATCGGAGCGGCAATCGACTGCTACTGTACTGCAGTTCAATACTCTAAAGAAAGAAAGCAGTTTGGAAAACCAATTGGTTCTTATCAATTACAGCAAAAAAAATTAGCTGAATTTTTAACGGAAATCACTAAAGCGCAATTACTTTGCCTGCAGTTGGGTAATCTTAAAAATGAACATAAGGCTACACCGGCACAAATTTCAATGGCTAAAAGAAACAACGTGAAAATGGCTATTGATATTGCCAGAGAATCCCGTCAGATTCTGGGCGGAATGGGAATTATGGGAGAATTCCCGATGATGAGACACGCTGCAAACCTGGAGTCTGTAATAACTTATGAGGGAACACACGACGTTCACCTTCTCATTACAGGACTTGATATTACCGGGATCAACGCATTTTAATTAATACTGGTGGTGGCTTTGGAGCCTTATCCACCAATCATAATACAATTATAAGTGTAAACAAAAAAGGTGGCTGAGGATCTCGAAGCCACCTTTTTTATTAATTTGAATACGTCTTAATTTCTTCAATAAAATTAATATCAGGGTTAAGGATTTCCTCAATCAGGCTTTTGACGGATTTCATGGCATCTTCAATATTTCCTTTCTCAAACTGAAGAGACACTACTCCTTTTTTAGCTTCCGCAAAACTCCAGATTCCTGTTTCTACAGGCATTCCCCAAAACTCAGGAAGATTTTCTACCACATACTGGTAAATACAAAGCTGCAAAGCCTGCTTCCGGTCACTGTTATGGAAATATTCATCAATTTTATCTTCATCAATTTTTACGACGAGATTTTTGATTTTAGCTGTTTTATAATCTATAATTCTAAGCGTTCCATTGAGCCTGTCGATTCGGTCTATAAAACCGAAAAAAGATATTTTATCGTTTTCATTTAAATAAAAATCTACTCCTTCAAAACGTTTTTCAATGTCAATAATTTCTAAGGTATTTCCGCTTTTTACCAGTTCAAGATCGTACGTCAGAATTGTTTCAATAACTTTTTTAGCGATAGCGCGATGAATGAAATTCATTCCTTTTTCATAAAATTCAGGCTGATGTTTTAGCTTGTCAATTGCGATTTCTATATAGTGATCTATAGCTTTAATTGAATTCTTTAAGTCTATATCCTTTAATATTTTACCTTTTAAAGCTTCATATACTTCTTGAAGTGAATAGTGAACAAGATTTCCATAATTTTTCACTGAAAGCTCTTCTTCAATTTCATCTGTTTCTGAAGTGTTCAGTATTTTTGAAAGATAAAAATCAATAGGATTATACAGATAACTGGTAAGGTGGGATGCAGAAACTTTTCCCTTCCATTTTGCCAGTCTTTCCAGAACGATGTCCGTTTTCTTAATTTCAATAGGCTGGGTAATAATCGGTTCGGAAGAATTCTCAATAATCAGATGTTCAATGTCATGAGAGCTTTCCATTTCAATCTGTGTAATGAACCTGCTCTTTTCCCCGGTATTCACTCCTGAACTTAACGCATTAAATAACAGATGAACATTCTTTGAATCCTGAATGAGGCGGTAAAAATGATAGGCATAGATACTGTCGTTTTCCAAGAAAGTATGAAGATCGAAAAATTTTCTTACATCAAACGGAATGTAGGTATTCTGCGAATTCCCCAAAGGAAGCTTACCCTCGTTCACGGAAAGTAAAATAACATTTTCAAAGTTGAGAAGACGCGTTTCCAAAAGTCCCATGATCTGAAGCCCTCGTAAAGGCTCACCCTGAAAATCAATACTTTCTGAATTAATATGCTGGTTGATCAAAATTTCCAGCGTCTCCATTTTGATTTCAAACTGGTATGGCGAAAGCTGGTTTTTAATAATCCTGAAGGCATTTTCGAAATGAGACACGTTTTCGTACTGAATATCATCAATATCAAACCATTTGATTTCCCTGCAGAATGCGATTAACGAATCCAGGTAATTGCTTGCGGAATCTGCTTTCTGAAGCAGATTAAAGTAAGAAAGATCATTTAAAAGCTCATTCAAAAGCTTTTTAGAAATATAGACGATATTTCTTTCCTCGATTTTAGCTTTAAAATTATTGATAACCAATTCATCTTCAGCAGATTTAGGCAATTCCTCAAGAATAGGAAAAATATCCCGGTAATAATAGGAAGATTTATTTTTTTCAAGTTGCTTCTGAAGATAAAAGAGCTGTTTGACCGCATTTGAAAAAGAAAGGTTTTTCAACGGAAAACCCATCGTAATATTCAGGTTCTGAATCCCGTACATCACATCAAGGCTCGCAGGCAGAAGATTTTCATCCAGCAAGACTACAGCTGTATTCGAATAAGTTTTATTTTCAATTTCTTTGAAGATTTCCGGTAAGATTTTGGTTTGGGTAATATTTCCGGATACTTCGTAAACCTTTATATTTTTTGGCTGGTTAAAATCGTCCTCAATCCATTTAAAAACACGGCTGTCATTGAATTCTTTCCAAGTTTTATGATCCCTGAGGAACTTTCCTGCTTCCTGCCTTTCATCATCGAAATAGTACCGGTCTGCCTGAAAGAAACATTGTCCTTTGTTCCATTGCAAAAGGCTTCTGACCAGTTTTTCCTCTACCGGAGTAAATGCATTAAAGCCGCAAAATACAAATTCTTCTTTTGTATTTTTTGAGTATTCGTCGATGTGCTTTTTTGCCATCTCATGAATCATTCCTGAAGTTGCCCAGTTTTTTTCCTGTAATCTTTTCTTTAGCACCGGAAGAAAAACATTCATATTTCTCCAGAAATTCAGGAATTTTTTTCTAGGAACATCTTCATCATCACCAAGATTTTGCGCCCAGTCTTTGATTCTTTCTTCATCAAACATGTAGTGCAGCACCGCCTGGTCGCTATCCGAAAATTTCATCATGTCGTCCCAGTCTTTCTGCAAAGTAGGAAACCATTTCAGAAATTCTGAAAAATCGTCATTAGGAATAAGATTAAGGCTTTTATACACATCAAAAGCAAAAAGCCAGAGTGAAATTCCCTGGATTTCCTGTGTATCTGCAATTCGGTGAATCAGTTCCTCAATGGTGAAAAAGTTGGGAAGAAAACCTGAATAATTTCTTTCTTTTAAAATCTGCCTTATAAAAACAATGGGCCGTTTTCCGGGCAGAATGACATTAAACCCGGAGAGATCCGTGTTTTGCCCAAGAAGTTCATCAATAATTTTATTCAGGAATTTCAAGACGATTTATAGCTTTTGTAATTTTCTAATCCTTCAGCAATAATACGATTATATTCCGATTGTTTATCTTCCAGAATTCCGTTTTTTGTTTCTCCGTCATATTGCCTCTGGAAATCCTGATATTCTTTGAGAATCCTGTTGTAAATGGCTTTAAACTTCCTGTCGAAATCTGAAGACGTCTTTATATTTTCCGCAATTTCTTTGCGTAGCTTTCGGGAATACAATTCAGCCACATCAAAGTGCTTTTGCTCATGAAGGAGCACATAATCGTTGATCCTTTTGACATCTTTCCAGGATTTGTCTTCGTTGAAAACGGTACTTACCTCTATTTTTACGGGAGCTTTGGGATTGGAAGATTTTACATAAGAATAAATCCATCCGCAATTGGTGTATGCTACTACATTCTCTCCTCTCTGGTTATTTACTTTACTTTTGAAGTTGCTCCAGTTTAATTTTACATTTTCGCTCCAATATATTTTCTGTCCGAATACGACATTAGCGAAAAGAAAACATGCTAAAAATATCCATTTCATTTATTTACTCAACTACAATTGTTTTGGTGATCCAGGTATTGCCGCCGCTCCAGAATTTAAAAGTATAAGTACCCGTTTTGCGGGGACTGAAGTTGATCTGGTTGGCAGAAGTGTACGTGGCTTGGGTACAAGGTCCGCTGGTTATATATTTATAAGCGGTAACAGTTCTTGTGAGATTATCGCTATGAACATAATCGTAGCCGTAAAATCCTTCGCAATGAGACGGATAGGTAGAATACGTTTTGATGCTCTGAATGCTGAAAACGTCCATTGTATCATTTACAATTTTTACGCTGTCTATTTTAATTTTATCGATAGATTCAATCGTCTGATAGTCTTCATTATCGTCACATGAAGTGATGGACAATCCTACAATCAGTACAGAAAACAGAAGCTTTTTCATAACAACAAAATTTTGATTATCAGTATATTTTTAGCAAAAATTATTCCTAAAATTATGTTAAAATTTAAGAATTAAAATTGCCTTTTGACACGTAAACCACTTTTTTCGTGTCAAAAAATTCTTCATCAAAATAGTTTTTAAGATTGAAAATTTCACATTTGAGTCCGGCAAGCTCTTCCGCGAGATCACCGCCTTTTAAATATAAAATCCCGTTATGTCTGGTATTAAACTGTTCTTTTTCAAATTTACCTTTCAGCCATTTCAGAAACTCCGGCATCTGGGTCACCGCCCGGCTTACTACAAAATGAAATTTCTCCTTCAGCTTTTCTGCCCTTCCGTGGATGGCATTTACATTCTGTAACGCTACTCCTTCTGCAACCGCATTTACAACAGTTATTTTCTTTCCTATAGAATCAATTAACGTAAACTCTGTTTCGGGAAACAAAATAGCCAGAGGGATTCCCGGAAAGCCGCCGCCTGTTCCGATATCAAGAACCTTTGTTCCGGGAGCAAACTCCATTACTTTCGCAATTCCCAGAGAATGCAGAATGTGTTTCTCGTAGAGAGATTCCATATCTTTCCTGGAGATTACATTAATTTTTTCGTTCCATTCATGATAAAGATCTTCCAGTTTGGCAAACTGTTCAATTTGTTTTTCTGTAAGATCAGGAAAGTATTTTAGTAGTAACGTTATAGACATGTAAAATATTATAAAAAGCAAAAATAAGTTTTTTATAAGCTTTATTCAAATATCCGCAAGTAAAGATTGCTCTCTTCTTCATATTTTACGGTTATTCTTTTTCAATATAATTATTGGTTCTTTTTAAACGTTTGGTCATTTCTTCATCCATCTTCCGCATTTTTTTCATGTCTTCCGTTCCGATCTTTGCAATATATCCGTCTTTAAGCTGAAGATCTACCCTGCCTTCCTGCTTATTAATACTCATGCTTTCAATATCTTCGTTGGTAAAGGTAAAGCTGCTCATGGTCTTTTTATACTCGGAAAAGCTCATTTGCCTGGCAGACTTTGGCAGCAGTGAAAAAATTTCGTTGATTTTCTTAATCTGAATTAAATTAAAAATATGATCGTTTTCAGAATCTTTAATGCTGACAACAATTCCGGGAAGGCCTGAAAACTTGTACGGACCGTCGTTAATGGGATATTCTTTACTGAACCATGCTTCCCAGATTCTTCCCTTATACTTTGCAGTTGCTTTCTGACAGCTGATTCCGTTAATCTTTGTAAATTCCTGTTCGATATTCCATTTCGGAATTTCACTTTCGGAAATTACAAGATGTACGGTTTTAAAGGTATCATAAAAGTTCATCGTTTTTTTTGAATAATCTTTTTCAATAATATAGCTTAAATTCTGATCGTAAGACTTGGCCTGAAGAAGATCTTTATAACTTTTTGTAACAGCGTACGCCGAATCTCTCTCAAACTTTGCAGCATTATAAAAATAAGATTTCCGGCCATCCGTATCAAGATTCATATAATCGGTAATTGCAGAATCTTTCTTACCGGCATCAGGTTTCATGCTGTACGAATAGGTAAATCGATAATTTTGCGCAGAAAAAAGAGAAACAATAAGAAGAAAGAATAATTTATACATTATGAATATATTAATATTTTAAAAATCTGGTTGAATAACTACAAACATAGTGATAAACTTTAACCTGAACAAACCTGATATATTTTAATTTTCAGTAAAATACTTTTTATATATATTTGTTAAAATAGAAATAACTTAAATGGAGAAACTTTCAGACAGAGTACAACGACTTGGTTACTCACAGACATTTGTTATGTCCAACAAGGCCAGAGAAATGAAAGCCAGCGGAATAGATGTTATCAGCCTTACCTTGGGCGAACCGGATTTCGACGTTCCGGATAATATCAAACAGGCCGCTTTCGATGCTATCAATGAAAACTACAGTCACTACTCTCCTGTTCCCGGTTTTTTAGAGCTACGGGAAGCAATTGCCTACAAACTGAAAAGAGATAATGAATTAGAATACAAGCCATCACAAATTTGTGTATCAAACGGTGCTAAACAGGCCATTTTGAATGTTTTAGCCGCTTTGCTGAATGACGGTGATGAAGTTATCCTTCCGAATCCTTACTGGGTAAGCTATGATGAAATGGTAAAAATGATGGGCGGAACTTCCGTAATGCTTCCCACTTCTTATGTAACGGATTTTAAGATTACCGCTGAACAGCTTGAAGAAGCGATTACAGAGAAAACCAAAGCTGTGCTTTTCAGTTCACCCTGTAATCCGTCAGGTGGATATTATACCTACGATGAACTGAAATCATTGGCGGCGGTTATTGCAAAGTATCCTCATGTTACTGTAATTTCAGATGAGATCTACGAATATATTAACTACGAAACAAAAACAACCTCTATCGCACAGTTTCCGGAAGTATACGAGCAGACTGCCGTTATCAACGGGATGTCTAAAGCTTTCGCAATGACAGGATGGCGAATCGGGTATTCTGCATGCCCGGAATGGCTGACAAAAGCCTGTGAAAAAATTCAGGGACAGATGACCAGCGGAGCTAATACTATGGCTCAGAGAGCCTCGATCACAGCATTAAAAACAGATCCTTCGGAATATAAATACATGATTGATGCTTTCAGAAAAAGAAGAGATTTGGTGTATGATTTAATCAAGGAAATTCCAGGATTCAAAGTAGTCCTTCCGAAAGCTGCTTTTTATTTCTTTCCTGATATATCATTTTACATCGGAAAAACGTTAAATGGAACAGAAATTAAAGACTCTGATGACTTTGCCATGTTCCTACTCGAAAATGCACATGTCGGCTGTGTGGGCGGTGTTTCATTCGGGAGCCCTGAATGCATAAGATTTTCTTACGCAGCTTCCGAGGAAGATCTTAAAGAAGCGATGAGAAGAATTAAACATACATTAGAACAATTCAGTTAAAATAATTATAATAAAAACTAAAACTATCATCACAATGAATTTTTTAAAGAAAATTACCATCGTTACAAGCATTGCAGCAGCCAGCTACTGCGGATATGCTTTTGGGCAGGATTTCCAGTGGAAAGAAGCCAAATCAAACGGCTACACTTATAAATATGTAACCAACGATCCTACCGCTGCAAGATATTACACCTTGAAAAATGGTCTTACCGTTATTTTAAGTCCGACAAAAAAAGATCCTAGAATACAGACTTATATTGCTACCAAAGCAGGAAGCAAAACTGACCCTTCGGATCATACCGGTCTTGCTCATTATCTTGAACACATGCTTTTTAAAGGAACAGATCAGTTCGGTTCCAAAGACTGGGCAAAAGAAAAGCCGTTGCTGGATCAGATCGATGCACTTTATGAAAAGTATAACTCTACTAAAGACGAAGCAAAAAGAAAGGAAATCTACAAAGAGATTGATAAAGTTTCCGGAGAGGCTGCAAAATATGCCATCGCCAATGAGTACGACAAAATGATGGCGGGAATGGGTGCAGACGGAACCAATGCCTTCACCTCTTACGAGCAGACAGTGTATACTGAGGACATCCCTGCGAATGTTACGGATAAATTTCTGGCTGTTCAGGCTGAACGTTTCAGACAGCCAATTTTAAGGCTTTTCCATACAGAACTAGAAGCAGTTTATGAAGAAAAAAACCGCGGTCTGGATAACGACGGAAGAAAAGTTCTGGAATCGATGTTTGCGGCAATGTTCCCCAACAACAATTACGGAAAACAGACGACCATCGGAACGATTGAGCACCTGAAAAACCCTTCATTAAAGGCGATCCGAGAATATTATAACAACTATTATGTTCCGAACAATATGGGAATTATCATGTCAGGAGATTTTAATCCTGATGAAATGATTGCCAAGATCGACAAGGCGTTTTCATACATGAAAAACAAACCTGTTCCTGTATATAATCCCGGACAGGAAAGTCCGATCAATTCACCGATAACCAGAGAAGTTTACGGGCCGAATCCTGAAAATATCATGATCGGATTCCGTTTTCCTGGAGCTACCACGAAAGACGCAAGAATGCTGAATTTCATCGGAAGCATGCTTACCAACGGACAGGCCGGATTAATAGATCTTGATCTTGTTAAAAAACAGAAGTTACTGAGCGCATACGCTTTCCCATATGTGCTGAAAGATTATTCGGCATTATTGTTACAGGGAAATCCTACGGAAGGTCAGTCTTTGGATGATGTGAAAAGTTTATTGCTTCAGGAGATTGACAAATTGAGAAAAGGAGAATTTTCAGATGATCTTTTACAGTCAATTGTTAATAATGAAAAGAAGAACATCATCCAGAAGTATGAAAAATATTCTTCAAGAGCCGAGTCTCTGATGGATGAATTTACTTCTGAAGTAGACCATAAAACGCAGCTGGAATACATTGAAGAAATTTCTAAAATAACAAAGAAAGACATCATGGATTTTGCCTCCAGATATCTTAAAGACAACAACTATGTAGCGGTCTACAAAAGAAAAGGAGAAGACAAAAATATTCTGAAAGTGGATAAACCTGCCATCACCGCAGTATCCGTAAACAGAGAAGACCAATCGCCTTTCCTGAAAAAAATTGATGAAATGCCGGAATCGCCTATCGCTCCGATGTGGCTTGATTTTAATAAAGATATTGCTAAAAGTAAGCTGAAGTCAGTAGATATCCTTTCTGTAAAAAATACAGATAACCAGCTTTTCAGATTATACTATTACTTTGATTCAGGAAGATGGAATAATAAATTACTTCCTTTCGCTGCGGAATACCTGCAATATTTAGGAACCAAAAACAAATCATCGGAACAGATCAGTAAAGAGTTTTACAAACTGGCATCAAGCTTTAATGTAAGTGCAGGAAATGAAGAAACTTATGTCTCTCTGGAAGGGTTAAATGAAAATTTCGAAAAAACGGCTGCGTTATTCGAAGATCTTATTAAAAACTGCCAGCCGGATCAGAAAGCACTGGATTCCTATAAAGCAAGACTTAAAAAGTCAAGAGCAAACGCAAAACAGAATAAAGGAGCAATCATGAGCGGGCTTAGAAGCTATGCTCAGTATGGACCGCAAAATCCTTTCAATAATGTTTTAACGGATGCTGAGCTTGACGCATTAAAAGCAGAAGACCTTGTGAATATGCTTCATGATTTGTTTAATTATAAGCATAAAATCCTTCACTACGGACCAAAATCTGCGGATCAGGTTTCATCTTCACTGGCTTCGATCCATAATGTTCCGGCTTCGCTTAAAGATATGCCGAAATCTAAAACGTTCACACAGGTTTCTACAGATAAAAACAAAGTGTTGTTCGCTCATTATGATATGGTACAGGCAGAGATTTTCTGGATACGAAACAGCAATCCTTACAACGTGAGCATTACCCCTACTGTAAGCTTATTCAACAATTATTTCGGTGGCGGAATGGGTTCCGTAGTGTTCCAGACGATCAGGGAGTCAAAAGCTTTGGCATATTCTACGTATTCTTATTTTTCTCTTCCGGGCAAAAAAGAAGACAAAGACATGATCATGGCTTATGTAGGAACTCAGGCAGATAAATTCAATGAATCTACAACCGCGATGAATGAGCTTCTGACTACCCTTCCAAAATCTGACCAGCTGTTTGAAACGGCGAAAAGCGGACTGAAAAAGACCATTGCATCAGAAAGAATTACGCAGGACGGGATCATCTTTACTTATTTGAGAGCACAAAAGCTCGGAAACAATTCAGACATCAGGAAGAATGTGTATGAGCAGGCTCCGAAACTTACTTTTGCAGATATCAACAGTTTCCACGACCAGGAGATGAAAGGCAAAAATTACACCTACTGTGTAGTTGCTTCTCAGGATAAAGTGAACGAAGCAGATATGCAGAAACTCGGTGAAGTGAAAAAACTGAATCTTACTGAAATATTTGGTTATTAAAAACCAATTATAAATTATTGAAAGCCCTGAATTCAGGGCTTTTTTATTTCTATCAGATCAAAAATAATTATAGATTTTATTTATCAAAATCAACTTGTTCGATAGACGAAATAGTTCTATATTTGCACTAGAAAAATTTAAATATAAAAACAAGAAATTATGTCTTTAGTAGGAAAAAAATTCCCGAATGTAACCATCGACGCAATGTCTGAAATGGGTGATGATCTTAGAATCAATGTTTTTGAAGAAGCAACTGCGAATCAGCAAAAAGTTCTTTTATTCTGGTACCCGAAAGATTTTACTTTCGTATGCCCGACTGAACTTCACGCTTTCCAGGAAGCTTTGGGAGAATTTGAAAAAAGAAACACTAAAGTAATCGGTGCTTCTTGCGATACAAACGAAGTGCATTTTGCATGGCTGAATGTTTCAAAAGACAACGGAGGTATTGAAGGAGTTACTTATCCGATTCTTGCCGACACACACAGACAGCTGGCAAACCTTTTAGGAATTGTTGATCAGGATTTTGAATACAATGACGAAGGTGAAGAAGTTTTCACAGGTTCAAACGTTACTTACAGAGCAACCTATCTTATCGACGAAACAGGAAAAATTTTCCACGAGTCTGTAAACGATATGCCTTTGGGGAGAAACGTAAAAGAATATTTAAGATTAATCGACGCTTATACTCACGTTCAGAAGCATGGTGAAGTTTGTCCGGCTAACTGGGAAGAAGGAAAAGACGCAATGAAGGCTGACAGAAATTCTACTGCTGAGTATTTAGCTAAAAATTAAGATTTTTAATATAACAATGTATCAATCTAATAATGTAACATGATGCAGGAGAAGATGATATTGATAAACCGTTACATAGCAGGATTGGTACATTGTTTATTTTTTATAAAAATAAATTTATGTATACAGAATTAACAGAAGATACGCTGCAGAATATTGTAAGCGAAAATGAAAAAGTAGTCGTACAGTACGGCGCAACATGGTGTGGGAACTGCAGAATTATGAAGCCGAAATTCAAAAAATTAGCTTCTGAAAATGACAGTATTCCTTTCTTATATGTAGACGCCGAAAAATTGCCGGAAAGCCGGAAATTGGCTAAAGTAGATAACCTGCCGACTTTTGCCATTTTCAGAAACGGTGAACTGGTAAATCAGGTTCAGACCAATAAAGCAGAGAGTTTAACCGAATTATTTAACGAATTATAATGAAGTTACCGATCATAAGACAGTTTTATCAGACACAGACGCCTGAAAACCTGGAAAAAACCCTTGAAGTGCTGGAAAGCTTTACAGAGTTCAGAGGTACAACGGAAGAGGATATGAATGTTGCCGGAGAATTAATTACCAACATCTGTGGAGCGCTGGAAGTTCACGCCAGTGTACAATCCGGAATGAGCGAGAAAGATGCTTTAAACTCTTTTGCTCAAAAAGTTTTAGGATCTATTGATAAATAAATCTGATTTAAAATTTGAAAGATTTTAAGCTTAAATTCCGCGAAGTTTATAGGTAAAACTTCCAAACAAAAATCCCGATGAAAAACATCAGGATTTTTTGGGTTTATAGAATTTCTCTTTACTAAATAATTCCAAAATAGAAATCAGATCTCTGTCCGTAGGTCTGTTATCTTTTCTCTATTATCTATTCTTAATTCATATTTTATCAGCTTCTTCTGCTCATCAGAATACTTAAAATATACCAGAATAAAAGCATGATCGAAGCAAAAAGCTGAAGAGAAGCTCCTACATACTGGTTTGTGCTGTAAGAATCTTTTAATTTGCTTGTCTGGTAAAGAATGGTTGCAGAAGCTAAAATTACCATTCCTACAGAGAACCAAAGTCCAAGGTTAAAGCTAAAAAGCATCCCTCCTACAATCAGACCAAGAGCGATAAATCCTCCGATAACAATAATATTTCTAAGAAAAGAAAAATCTCTTTTTGAAGTAAATGCGACGAATGAAATCCCTGAAAACATGGCAATCGTAAGCATTGCTGCCTGATAAATGACCTGCGGGCCTGCATATAATGTTGCAATCTTAATTAATGGAAGAAAGATAACGGCTTCCAGAAGGATGTAAAATCCTAACCCAAGATACTGTGTCGATTTGCTGAGTGAAAGTGACCACTTTGCAGCCAAAACAGAAGCAAGCCAGAATACGCCGATAATTAAAAGCCAGATATACCGTTGACCAAACATGGCAAAGATTACCTGGTCCGGAACGATCTGCAGTAAAACAGTTTCCACACCAATAAACGCAAGAATTGCCAATGCAACGTGAAGGTAAGTTTTTTTGTAAAAGTCGGCTTTCTCAATATCTGAGGAATGCGCAACCAAAACGTCTGTCATCATAGTTAATTTATTATTTTTTATATTATTTTATTTCTTATAATCTATTTGCTGTATTCAGGTTTTACTCCAAGAATCTTTCCATTATTTTCAAAGACTACAGTAATAATATCCCGCGGCGGATTTTGTTGATCATCGGCATATTTGTATTGAATGATCGGATACGTTTCATTCTCATACAATTTCTGGTACCCAGACTTATATACGTCCATTTTCCGGTCAAAACTGATACCTCCCGATAATTTTGTAACAATATCGTCAGACATATAATATTTGATTTTATCAGAAACCAAGGTTTTAATTTTTTCTTTATCCGAAGCTTTCAGAGCAGCAACAAAGTTTATAAAAGTCTGATTGTACAAATTAATTTTATCCTTGCTTAATTCCGATGTAAGCTCTATCTTCTTGCTTTCAACAACTTTAATTTTACTTTCCTGGGAAATTGCCAACTGAAAAGCAAAAAACGCACCTATAAAAAGTATTTTTTTCATGTGAATCTATGATTGGTTGACAGCAAGATACGAAGAATTATATTACTGATAAAAATTTCATCGTATCAACATTGTCGGCATACGTACTAAGACCCGGATTTTGAGCTTCACCCAAAGCTACGGAGTCTAAACCTAATTCCTCCTTTGCCACAACACACTGAATATTTTCTTCATTCGCAGCAATAAAATCCTTTACTTCATCCAAAGAAGAATATCTGCTGAAATTAATAACGGAAAGCGGACTGAACAGCTTATCGTCTTCTTTCAACATCACAAAATTATTATCCCAGAATTTTTCCTGGTTTAAAAGATAAACCGCTCTGTTGTAATCGTAATTATTCGCGTATTTATTATGATTGATAATTTCATGGAAACCAATGAAACTTTCAAAAATCCTGTCAATAACATAATCCTGCGGAATTAAAAGGCGGGTTACGTTTCTGCAGCCCAACCCAAAATACCTGAAAATATCTTCAGCTAAAAGCTTCAGTTCATCTTCCGTTTCATCGCCTTTGATCACTGCAACAGACGTTCTGTTCTTCCTGATGATATGAAGATGATTCTTAAAGTAATACTCGAGGTATCTTGCCGTATTGTTGCTTCCCGTAGCAATTACCGCATCAAAATTCTCCAGCCTTTCCACAAATTCAAAGGTTACATTTCCATCGGAAAACTCACTCCATTTTTTAAGTAAAAAAGGAATCATGTAGCGGTCTTTGGAAGACAGCTTGATTACAGGGATGTGATTGCTCAGCACAACGGAAATTACATCATGAAACCCTACCATAGGGATATTACCGGCAAGGATGAGTCCTACCCTTTTTGATATTTTGGAAATGGAATATTCTTGTAGCCAGTTGTTTATATTTTGCTCCGTCAGCAGATCGGCCCACTGCTGAAGAGCAAATTTCTGGTTTTCAACTGTAAACCACGGGTTCTCAATTTCAGACTTCTTTATCAAAAGTTCAAAATAAACATCATTTTCATTATAATTTTCAGAATTTTTTGATAAAAATGCTTTTATATAATCACTAAGCCTTGTAAGTCCTAAAACTTGATTTTCAATATTCATAAGTACTGTAAAATTGGGGAATATTTTGTAATTTTGTGCAAATTTAAAAAAAATTAGCGATGGCTATTAAAATAACTGATGAATGCATTAATTGCGGGGCATGCGAACCAGAATGTCCAAATAATGCAATTTATGAAGGAGCAGTAGATTGGAAAGCTTCAGAAGGTACCGAACTGAAAGGTACTGTAACATTAACTTCAGGCCTTACGGTAGATGCAGATGCACCGCAGGAGCCGGTAAGTGACGATGTATATTTCATTGTAACAGACAAATGTACCGAGTGCAAAGGCTTCCACGAAGAGCCACAGTGCGCCGCCGTATGTCCTGTAGACTGCTGTGTTCCGGATGAAGATCACGTAGAGTCTGAAGAAGAACTGCTTAACAAAAAAGCATTTTTACACGGAGAATAAAAACTGCCGTCTCATTCATCATGAGACGGTTTTTTATATAAGAAACCCTATCAATAAACAATAAATGAAGCCGTAAGAACAAGTCTTTTGCGGCAGCCAAAAAATAAACAATATGAGCAAAAAACACAACTTTAGCGCAGGACCATGCATTCTACCACAGGAAGTTTTCGAAAAATCGGCGCAGTCCATTTTAGATTTCAACGGAATCGGCTTGTCTCTTCTGGAAATATCTCACAGAAGCAAAGATTTTGTAGCGGTAATGGATGAAGCCCGCGCCATCGTAAAAAGACTGATGAATCTTGGCGATGATTATGAAGTATTGTATTTAGGAGGCGGAGCAAGCCTTCAGTTTGCTATGGTTCCGTACAACCTGATGAAAGTGGGCGGAAAGGCAGCCTATCTTGATACCGGAACCTGGGCCGCGGGAGCCATTAAAGAAGCCAAAAAAGTAGGAACTGTAGATGTAGTAGGATCTTCAAAAGAAGAAAACTACTCCTTCATTCCGAAAGACTATAAAGTAGGATCGGAATACGATTATTTCCACTGCACGTCCAATAATACCATCTACGGAACCCAGATGAAATCTTTCCCGGAGGTGGACACGCTGATGGTTTGTGACATGAGCTCAGACATTTTTTCAAGACAATTGGATTTCTCAAAATTTGATCTGATCTACGCCGGAGCGCAGAAAAACATGGGACCTGCAGGAGTAACGCTGGTTGTCATTAAAAAAGAAATTTTAGGTAAAACAGGAAGAGAAAACATGTTCTCCATTCTGGATTATTCTCAGCATATCGCAAAAGAATCAATGTACAATACGCCGCCGGTTTTCCCGGTATATGCCTCTTTACTGACTTTGCAGCACCTTGAACAAAACGGCGGAATTGCAGGAGCAGAAGCGCGTAACGAAGCAAAAGCCAAACTATTATATGATGAAATAGACAACAATCCGTTGTTTGAATCATTCTGCGCAAAAGAAGACCGTTCCCTGATGAATGTTTCTTTCAGAATTACTGATGAAAGCAAAAAAGAAGAATTCGACAGTGCATGGAAAGCTGCAGGGATCAGCGGGCTGAACGGACACAGAAGCCTTGGAGGTTACAGAGCGAGCCTTTATAATGCTTTGCCTATCGAAAGCGTTCAGGTATTGGTAGATGTAATGAAATCGTTCAGGTAACTGACAGAGTAAAAATTCAGAGATTAAAAGATGAGTATCATTATTTTAAATTTTCTTAATTTGCGAGCCGATTTAGAATTTTTAAATACTTTAATTTTTTAAATCTTAAATCAATAAAAATCATGAAAGTTTTAGCTAACGACGGTATTTCCAAAGCGGGTGAACAGGCATTGAAAGATGCGGGAATTGAAATTCTGGACAACAGGGTTGCCCAGGATCATGTCATCAATTTCATCAACGAAAATAAGGTTGATGTTCTGCTTGTAAGAAGCGCCACCAAAGTAAGACAGGATCTTATAGATGCCTGTCCGGGCCTTAAAATTATCGGTCGGGGCGGCATCGGGATGGATAATATCGACGTAGAATATGCCATCGACAAAGGAATTCATGTCATCAATACACCCACTGCTTCATCAAAATCTGTTGCAGAGTTGGTGTTTGCCCATTTTTTCTCGCTGGCAAGGTTTCTTCACGAATCCAACAGGCTGATGCCCCTGGAAGGGGAAACCCACTTCAATGCGATGAAAAAATCATTCAGCAAAGCTTATGAACTTTCAGGAAAAACATTAGGAGTAATAGGCTTCGGAAGCATCGGGCAGGAAGTTGTTAAAATGGGGATTTCCATGGGAATGAAAGTTGTAGTTCTCACAAGAAAACCTAAAACGAAAGTTCTCGCTCTTGAATTTTTCGATGGACAGACGGTCAGCTTTGAAATTACGTCAACCAACGATATGGATGCTTTCCTCAAAGAGGCAGACTTTATCAGCATCAATACTCCGAAAACCAATGAATATATCATAGACACGCCCCAGTTTGAAAAAATGAAGGACGGCGTTTATATAGTAAACACTGCAAGAGGCGGTGTCATCAATGAAGTATCCCTGATCGATTTTATTGAATCGGGTAAAGTAGCCGGCGCGGCATTGGATGTTTTTGAAAAAGAACCCACTCCGGAAGTGCTTCTGCTGATGAACCCTGCCCTTTCGCTTTCGCCGCATGTTGGCGGAAATACCGTAGATGCCCAGGAAAAAATCGGGGTAGAGCTTGCAGAACAAATTATCAAGATAAAAGAAACTATACAATAAAATATGCCTGTTTTTAAACCATTTCGCGGAATAAGACCTCATAAAGACTATGAGAGTACTTTCCCTACTCATCCTCTCGATAACTTCACCCAGGAAGAGATAGCGGAAAAAGCTCAAGTTGAAGATACTTACATCAATATGATAAAACCTTATGTTGTAAGCAAATCTAAAGATATTGATAGGAATTTAAGAAAAATCCGTTCTACTTTTGAAGAGCTGATGGATGAGAATAAACTCGTTCAGGACAACTCGGCCTACTATCTTTATGAGCAGATCTATCCCAATAAACAGGTTTTCAGGGGACTTTTAGGCCTTGCAAGTATTGAAGATTTCTGGAACGGAAAAATCAAAAGGCACGAAAGTACCATTCCGCAGAAAAAAGAAAAGCTTGCTCATTATCTTGAAAAAGTAAACCTGCAGGCAGAACCGGTTTTACTAACCTACCCTGCCAATTCCAAGATAGAGCTTCTCATGAACCATGAGGAAAAAAACGTTCCGATCTTTAATCATGTTGATACAAAAGGAATCAGGCACAAAATCTGGAGAATCGACAACCGTCTCAAATTGCAGCAGTTTAAAGAGGTGATTGATCAGATTGATGCTTTTTACATTGCAGACGGACATCACAGAATAGGTTCTACGGCACTCAACGCCAAACATCAGAAAGACAAAAACAAAAGACATAACGGAACAGAACTTTACAACTTTGTATACAGCTTTATCGTTTCTAACCAGTCGATTAAAATCCACGACTATAACAGGATCTTAACGGATCTCAACGGATTATCAACCGAAGAATTCCTGAAAGAGCTGGAAACCTATTTCCTCATCCACGAAAAAGGAGAAGCCCCTTATTTCCCGTCGCAGAAATTCCATATTTCGATGTACATGGACGGTAAATTCTACTCGCTTCACGTAAAGCACGATCTTCGTTCCCAGGAAATGTCGCTTGACAATCTGGACCATCATCTTCTGGATAAATATGTTTTCAAGAATATTTTAAAAATAGAAGATCCCGACAGCTCCGAAAAAATAGACTACATCAAAGGAACTTCCAATATCGAGGGAATCAATCATCTTAAAGAAAAAATAGACAGCGGTGACGGCCAGGTCGGATTCGGAATTTATCCTGTAAGTTTTAACGACATGATTAAAATTTCGGACCTGAAGCTGAGCATGCCTCCGAAATGTACATTCATTGAGCCTAAATTGGTTACGGCACTTCTGATGTACGATATGAAACAGTAAATAGTAACTAATTTTTCCTTACTTTTAGCATGGAAAAAGAAAGGTAAAAATAAATGAAAAAGATCTTCATTATCATTCCACTCTTTTTGGGTGGATTTTTATTTTCTCAGAAAAAGCCGGTAAAAAAGCCGCTAAGGAAAACCGCCGTCACCCAAAAGCTCAACTATCACGATGAGTTTAAAAAGATTTCCGATGAAATCATGACGAACGGAACCGCATATAATAACCTGGGTGAACTTACCAAAGGGATTGGCCCGCGTTTCAGTGCTTCCCCCGGATATATGAAAGCCGTGGAATGGGCAGAAAAAAAGCTGAAGGAAATAGGTGTGGAAATGATATGGAGGCAGGAAGCCAAAGCTCCGGTATGGATAAGAGGAAGAGAATCCCTGCAGATAAAAGCAGGAAACGGAGAATGGAAAAACATCAGGATGCTCTCCTTCGGAAACTCTGAAGGCACAGGCGGAAAAGATCTTACCGGTGAAATCGTATTGATCGGAAGTACTTCAGAGCTTAATGCCATGTCGGTAGGCCAGCTGAAAGATAAAATTGTTTTTGTTAATCTTCCTATGGATCCTAGGACCATCAATACAAGCGATTCGTACCTGATTACCGCAAAGTCTAAGCTCATCTCCCCTTCCGTTATTGCCAAAACAGGAGCAAAAGCTTTAATTATACGATCATTAACCACGGCCAATGATGACACGCCACATGCCAAGATGATCTATTATGAACCGGATGATAAGGTAAAAATTCCGGCCATGACCATCGGAGCAAGATCGGCAGATGAGCTTGAAAAACTGCTTAAAAAACAGAAAGTAGCCGCCAAAATCAATATGACCGCCGAATCGAAAGGCGAAACTACCAATCCCAATATCATTGCGGAAATCCCCGGAAAAAAAGATGCGAAGGTAATCGTTCTGGGTGCCCAGTTAGACTCCTGGGATTTTGGCGAAGGCGCTACCGATGACGGAACCGGCGTTGTACAGTGTATAGAAGTCCTGAGAACCATTAAAGCTCTTGGCATTGAAAATAACCATACCATCAGGGTCGTACTGTATGCCAACAGTGAAAACGGCGGACAGGGCCGGGAAATGTATGCTGCTTACGTGAAAAAGAAAGACGAAAAACATGTTTTCGCTTTGGGAACAGACGCGGGAGGTTATTCACCGAGAGGATTTTCATTAGATATGCCGCCACAAAGAAGACGACAGATCTTCGAATGGAAAAATTATTTCCTTCCTTACGGTATTTATGATTTCGACCAAACCGAAGCCATTCAGGATATTTCTCCCTTGAAAAAGCTGGATATTCCTTTGGCTGAACTGGTTGTAGACACTCAGAGATATTTCGATTATCATCATTCTGAACAGGATACTTTTGATAAAGTGAACAAAAGAGAGCTTCTTCTCGGCGCAGTTGCTATGACACAGATGATTTTTATGATCGACAAAAACTGGTAATTAATCTTTAAAAATGAATACTGTCGACAGCCTGATTGCTAAAAGTAACCTCAGTGGCTTTAAGATCATAAAAACAGATTATATCTCAGAAAAACAACAGATTGTAATACTTAAAGTAAAGCAAAATTCAGAACTGTTTATCGAAATTTTAGATATAAAAAATGATCTCATTAAAGAAATTTCATTGAATGAAAAAATTTATGTCCGACCTTATGAGCGCATTGAATTTCATTCAATTGATAACAATAATTTTTATCTGGGCTGTGATTCCTGGCATTTCATAATAAATTGTGATGGAAAAGTTGTTTTAAAGAAGCAACTTGATAATGAGCTTGGTTATTTAAACAATACACATCTATTAAAGAACTATATTTTTCGGGAAGATTTAACTTTAATAGATCTTAAAGATTTTAAAGAATACAATCTGACGGATTTTTTTGACGAGAATTTTGATGAATATGATTTTACCTTTTTCTATTTTGAAGGAAGATACGGACTGTATTCTTCATCAGATAACAATATTCTCACAATCTCTATCTATTGCAAAGACCGTGAAGATCCAAAGGTTTTACATTGTGTTTTAAAAATAAACTCTTTTGAAAACATTGATATTTTATTGGCTGAGAAAATCGATCAGTTAGGATGCTACTATACTCTGAGTGAAAATTTACATGAACTTGCCTACGAAACATATTTCACTGATGATGAATATTGGTACATTAGAGAAATATCCGAAGAAAATTTTAAAAGATCTACAAGCTTTGTAACAGATAAAAACACAAAACTTATCTTTTTTAATGATGAAAATTATATATTGCTCTATGACGAAAAAATTGAGCTGAGGAACAGACACGAAAACAATCTTTTAAAAAGTATTGCAATCGATCATGAATCTTCATACAAATTGGCAAAAAACATTTTGTTTTACATAAAAGATTCAAAGTTGAATTACATTGAATTTTAAATCATTCAATACCATATACATTTGATTTAACCATCAGATATTTACAATGAAAAAGATATTAGGAACATCATTATTACTTCTAGGTTTGACGGTTTTCGCTCAGACCAAAGAAGATTCTGTACAATTTGCAAAAATTTCCACGGAAATTCTTAATAACGGGAAAAGCTATACCGAATTAAGAGATTTAACCAAAAATATCGGTCATCGCTTAAGCGGCTCCGAATCCTACGAAAAAGCCGTAAAATGGGCGGAACAAAAGCTTCGTGATGCGGGAGCCGACAAAGTATGGTTACAGGAAGTCATGATCCCGGTCTGGGTAAGAGGAAAAGAATCTTTACAGATCAAGACCCAATCAGGAAAATGGACCAGCCTTAAAATGCTTTCTTTAGGAAATTCCGAAGGAACAGGCGGAAAAGACGTTTCGGGAGAGATCATCATGGTGAGATCGATGGAGGAATACGACAAACTTTCGCCGGAACAGGTAAAGGATAAAATTGTTTTCTTCAACTACCCTTTCAGTCAGTCTTATGTTGAAACTTTCAGAGGTTATAGCGATGCCGCAAAATACAGAACGACGGCAGCTTCGTTGACCGCAAAAAAAGGCGGAAAGTTTGCCATTATCCGTTCCCTTTCTTCGGCATTTGACGATGTTCCGCATACCGGGGCAATGCGCTATGCAGATGATAAAAAGATTCCCGCCGTTGCCATCGGAAGTACAACAGCAGATGAACTTGCCGAACTGCTGCAATCCCAAAAAGTTACCGCTAAGCTTAATTCCAACTGCGGCATGAAAGGTGAAAAGCTTTCCCACTCCGTTATCGGCGAAATTACAGGCAAGAAAGATAAAAGCGTCATCGTCGTGGGCGGACACCTTGATTCCTGGGATGTAGGCGAAGGCGCACATGACGATGGATCAGGAATCGTTCAAAGCATCGAAGTATTGAGAACTTTTAAAAACTTAGGAATTAAAAATAATCATACCATCCGCGTTGTATGTTTTGCCAACGAAGAAAACGGAGTTAAAGGCGGTGTTCAGTACGGAAAAACAGCCAAAGAAAACAATGAGAAGCATCTTTTCGCCATAGAATCGGATGCGGGCGGATTTACCCCGAGAGGAATTTCCCTGGATATGGATACGGAAAAAAGAAAACAGATCCAAAGCTGGTCGGAACTCTTTTTACCCTACGGAATTTATGACTTTAAAAACACCTATTCCGGGACGGATCTTTATCCGCTTCACGATATGGGCATTCCGGCTGCTGAGCTGGTTCCGGATTCCCAACGGTATTTTGACATCCACCACACCGAAGAAGATACTTTTGAAAAGGTAAACCGGCGGGAGCTTCTGCTGGGCGCAGTGGCCATGACCCAGCTTATTTATATGATCGATAAAAACTGGTAAATACATTCAACCGTTCTTTTTAAAGAGCGGTTTTTTTTATGAATACTTTCTCATCATTTATTTCCCGAAAACCCGTCGCACCCTAGTAATGAACTTTCGGGTGTTCCCGAAAGGTTGTCGCACCCCTGCAGGAAGCTTTCCGGTAACCGGGAAAGTTCCACGCACCCCTGCAATTACTTTTCCGGGGACCGGGAATGGCTGTCGCACCCCTGCAGCAAACTTTCCGGCACAATTTGCTTTTACTTCCTATAAACAACAATATATTGTTAAACAATGAAATATTGTATTAATGTTTTGAGTTGATTGATGAAGCGTACGATCTAATCTGTGTGATCTGTGTGATCTGTGTGATCTGCTGGACAATTAAAAAAACTGATTAATATTATTTACATTTAACGCTACGTTCGCAAGGAAATGTTTTATTGTTTGTGTATTATCGAGCGCAAGGGCACTCTGTTCAGCAAGTGATAGCAACGTCTAATTTAAATTTATAATTTTCTTAAAGCACATTTATCATTTGCTGAGTGAAACGCCGTTGCGAGCGGAGATATGCGTAATATTTTATTAAATAACCAAGCGTTCTTTGCGCTAAAAATAAAAGCTTTTTTAATTTTTAACGCTACATTCGCAAGGGCACTCTGTTCAGCAAGTGGCAGCAATGTCTAATTTAAATTTATAATTTTCTTAAAGCACATTTATCATTTGCTGAGTGAAACGCCTTTGCGAGCGGAGATATGCGTAATATTTTATTAAATAATCAAGCGTTCTTTGCGCTAAAAATAAAAGCTTTTTTAATTTTTAGCATCTGCGCGATATAATAAATCTGATTTGATGATAAAACCTTTTCAGTACTTGTGCTAAAAAAACAATGTTTTTTTGATTGTCCGTTTATGAACCTAAGGCTTCGACAAGCTCAGCCCGACATCGCTAAAAATAAACCGTTAGCTAGGGTTGTCACATTGATCTTGTCAAAGTCTCTCATAAATCCATGATTTTCAAACCAGAATAGAGCAGTTTGCTTATAGATATTTAATCGCAAAGCTGATGATAAATAACCATATTAAGGAGCAAAGTTTAATCAACAGGTTGATTTGATAAAGCGCTTGATCTAATCTGTGCTATCTGCGTAATCCGCGGGAGAATGGCTACGGAGAATTATTGGTTAGCATTATTTAACGCTACGACCGCGAAGCAATGCATTATTGTGCGCTTATTCCTGAGCGCAAGGGCACTCTGTTCAGCAAGTGACAGCAACGTCTAATTTAAATTTATAATTTTCTTAAAGCACATCTATCATTTGCTGAGTGAAACGCCTTTGCGAACGGAAATATGCGTAATATTTAATTAAATAGCCAAGCGTTCTTTGCGCTAAAAATTAAAAAAGATCAATTTGTTTCTCCCGCTGATTTTTCAGATTTCGCAGATTTATAGCAGGATAAAACTGTTCCGATTATTGTAAAAGCATCGTTTGGTAAAATCACTTCAGATATACCTTCTTATTCAGCTGTACATCAATTATTTTCCCGCCCCGTTTAATCTTTAAATTAAGGTCCTTGAGATTTTTTTCCACACGGTTGACAAAGTAATGGCAGGCGGTATCTTTGTCAAGATTCTGAAAAGAGATCCCGTTGATGCTGACGATCGCGTCCCCTATTTTCAACGGAAAATTTTCTTCTTCGAAAATGAAAGTAACCATGGCACTGCCGTTAACAAACCGATAACTGAAACCGAATGATTCGAGGGTAGACGGACTTTTGGCGATTCTTTTCATGTAAACTTTACTGTTTTTCCAGTCGAGGACGAAGGTAAAGTCGTTGAAAAATTCATTGCCGATGAGATCGGTTTTTCCTGTACCGATCTTTTGATCCTGAAACAGGGTATTTCCCATCTTCAGGGAATCGGCACGGAAAATATATCCTGCTGCGGGAGTAGCGGTCCCGAAAGCACCCGTTGTACGCGTCCCGAAAGTTTTTATGATATGTTGAACCGTTTTTGGATCGATGGTATCATCAGAGACCTCCAATCTGCCGGAAAACCCGGTGTCGAAAGTTACTTTTATATCTTTATTAAAAAGTGATGCCGTGACAACAGGTGTTTTTTGTGGCTGGCTTTCAAAAGGAATCACAACATCAAAATCTTTTATGTCAAAATTTGAAAGGTCTGCGGAAGCTTCCAATATATTTTCGGAATAGTTAACGTTCCAGAAGAGTTTGGCCATCTGGTTGGCTCCGATAATGCCATCCACTTTCAGGCAGCCCAGTTCCGCCGAGTTAAGATCAAGAACAATAGCCCCTACATTTTTGAAAATAAGATTGTCCACTTTCATTTCCGGAAGCTCTGTAAAGATCTGCTGCTGCACCTTTTCATCGGAATCTTTAATGGATCTTTTATACTTTTTGCGAAGATTAAGCTCTTTGTAAATCGCTTGGGAAATCACCGTCGGCGCCCCGGTATCAAAAATGAAGTTGTAGGTTTTTCCATTGATGTTTACCTTTACAAACGGCAGGTTGTTTTCATATCTCAGGCTGACTTTTTCAACAGGCTGCTGCAGCTGCACCTCCCCTTTTTCAAAAAAGTTTTTACCCTGCGCTGAAATTAAACTGCAAAAAAAGCCTAATAAAAATCGTATTAATATCTTCATTTCAATTTTCTAATTTACTATTAAGAAATTGAAATAACTCTAAAAAATTATCTGTAGTTGTTTTGCTAATATTTATAATAGAATTTTTTATATAAAGTTCCTGTATACTCCTATTTAATATAGATTTATTTAAATTTTTAGAATCTTTATAAACTTCAATAATTAGTTTTTTTTGATCATCTTTATCTATAACTTTTTCTAATGCATATTTAGCCCACAATTCATTTATATCTCTAAGAGTAAATATTTGATTATTTAAGATACTACCATAAATTTCCAAATATCTTTTTTTCTGATCATTACCTTCTCTATCGTCATCGAGCAAAATTACAAATTTTGCCCCCCAACCTAAATATAAACTTATGATAGTATCAAGATTACTGGCACTAGTTCCTGGAATAATTTTGAACTTATTCTTATAATCTAATAATGTCATAAAATAATTTAATGTATAGAAATCATTTTTACCTTCAGTTATAATGACTTTAGGAACAAGCTCTAAATTTGAAGGTCTATAATCTAAAACTTCGAGAATAGGTTGAAAGTAATTACTTTGATTAGGGTACTTAACAGCAAATTCTCGATACTTATTAATTATAATATTTGTATTCTTGGAATTATAACCTTCTTCATTTTCATAATCAATCGCCTCATTTTTTATAACAAAAGTACTTTCAAGCCACTTTGGATTAATTAAATATTGACTATGTGTTGTATAAATAACATTTGGCAATTTTTCAAAACTTTTTAATAACTCCGATTGAGCTGAGGGATGTAAGTTTGAAGCCGGCTCATCAAATAGAAAAAATGCATTTTTATTTTGTTTCCTGTAAGTTCTAAATTGAGTAAGCAAAATATAAACAAAGAACCATCTAAATCCTAAAGATCGCTCTGAAATTCTGTAAGTATCAACGTCATCTTTAATATTAAATTCTAAATAAACCCCTTCATCGTCTTCTCCAGTATATAATACAATTTCATTATTAGACAGTTCTTTATTAAAAATTTGATTCCATTTTTTGAAAATTATATCAGTCAACTTTTTTTGTAGCTTTCCTATTAAACTAGCTAAATTTCTTTTATCATTATTATTATTTGAAATTATTCTTTCAATTAAGTGATCTTTAATATTTAAATCGTTTTGCAAAGAATCTAGCGTATCCTGTATAATCTTTTGATAAAAAATATGCTTTTCATCCGTTTCCGAATTCAAATATATTTTTTCAGGAAAGTCAAAAAGAAAATTTGGAAAATATAATATACTTGGTAAATTTCTTTTGATAAACTTACTTGCGATTTGGGCATCTTCATTACTTAAATGTTTATCAATTCTACCTTTAATTTTTCTTCCCTCAATATCATATGTCCACAAATTTTCATCTTTCTCTGTCAAATGTTTTGAGTTTTCAAAATGATACTTTTGCGTATATGTTATCTTATTACCAATATGAGAGATTAAAAAATTTGAATTTTTAAATTCTTTTATAATTTCATTTATATCATCTTCGTTTAGCTCTACACCGGCTTCGATCGCTATCGAATCATTAAAATTATCTCTTTTATTAATTGGAATCAATGAATGAATATCCTCAACATCGTAATTCTTTAGTTCTAATGCATTTAATTTTTCTGGTTTGTGCTTAAAATAATTAATAGCTTCAAGTATTGTCGTTTTACCACTCTCATTTAATCCTACCAATGTATAAATATTACTTTCAGGTTTTTTTTGAAGATCTAGCTTTTGATCTTCAATACCTTTGAAGTTTCTAAATCTAAAATAAGTAAATTTCATTTTATTAGTTTTATTTATTACAATATTAATAAAAAAAGAAACTTCATTCTAATTAACTCTAAATTTTATCCAGCACCTTTTTAGGAAGCACTTTTACCAATTGCGGTTTGTATTCTTTTTCGACAATCACAAACTTCCAGGATTTCCGGTCTTTGGAAACCGCGCAGGCTCTCATCGCTGCATTGATGGTATACGTTCCTTCCTTCGATAGGTATTGTACATTGTTTTTGCCGTACCTTTTTTCCAGCATGGTATTGAGCTGCTTTTTCATGTCGTCATTCATAGAAGACATATTGCATTTCATGGTAAAATAATAGTGGGCAATGGAGAAGTATTCGCCGTTGATGAGTTCCGGTTTTTCAATATTCCCGAATTTCAGGTTGCTGACTTCAATCTTCATGAAGGGATTGTTGTACGTCATGTTCAGGATCTGGGTCATCTGGTCTTTCGGGACTACCGTGAAAAATTTGGGATAAATGCAGTTCACAGACTTATCGATCTGCTTTGCTTTAATGGTATTGACAAAATACGTCAGTGATTTTTTGATGGCTGCATCGTCGGGATTGGTTTTTGTTTTATCAAATGAAAGAAATGACAACAGGACGAACAGGAAAGAAGTGCTCTGGTTTTCATAATGTATTATTGCTTTTGTCCGTCAGTTCGGGTGTTTTCGTATTGAATGAAGAAAATGATCAGGAACTTTATATTAATAAACTTCTCGATACGATTTTTTCAAAATCTACTCGAAGTGACGGAGTATTTTGCTTAATCTGTCGCGGGATTCAGGGAGATCGTTACAAAAGAATTGATTATACTTCTTACCTCAGAATATTTCGTGATGCAATGGAGAAAAATACATTGAGAACTTTTTATATGACTAAGCTTCTCGATACGATTTTTTTAAAATCTACTCGAAATGACGGTATATTTACATGAAGCGAAATAGAAAAGCCATCCTTTCGGACGGCTTTACATTATATTATCAGATCTGATTATTTTACTTTTACCAGCTCAACATCGAAGATCAGCCATGCATTTGGCGGGATTACGCCTCCTGCACCTCTTTCTCCGTAGCCCATTGCCGGCGGAATCAATAACGTAGCGGTTTCTCCTTCTTTTAACAAAAGAATTCCCTCATCCCATCCTTTGATTACTCTTCCCATCCCGATCGGAATTTCAATCGGCTCATTTCTTTTGAATGAAGAATCGAACTCGGAACCGTCAACCAGTTTTCCGGCATAGTGTACGGAAACATTGTCACCGGCTTTCGGAGCTTTTCCGTCAGTTGTTTTGGTGATTTTATAATACAGCCCGGATTCGGTTTTCTGCATTCCGGCTTTCATATCTTCCACCATTTTCTCCTGGTTAGCTTTGAATTCTTCTTCTTTTTTCTTCTTATCGGCTTCTTCCTTCGCTAAAAATGCTTTGTTGTTTTCCGCGATTTTTGCTTTCCCTTCCGTGAAAGTCTTTGCAGCATCGTAATTTTTATACTCGTCTCCTTTGCTGAAAACAGACACTTTTTCCAATACGATGTCTGTTTTAGGTTTATCCTGAGGTCCTTTTTCTACATTGGCAATCGCGTCGATCACATCTTCTCCTTTTACCACTTTTCCGAAGATGGTGTGTCTTCCGTCTAACCATGGTGTAGCCACTTCAGTGATGAAGAACTGTGAACCGTTGGTATTAGGTCCTGAGTTAGCCATAGAAAGGATTCCTTTTCCGGTATGTTTAAGATCGTTTCTCTCGTCTTCAAATTTGTATCCCGGATCTCCCATTCCTGTTCCCTGAGGATCTCCTCCCTGGATCATAAAGTCTTTGATCACTCTGTGGAAAATCGTTCCGTCATAGTAAGGAACTCCTTTAGCTTTTGCCTTGTTGTCGATTTTCCCTTCTGCAAGACCAATAAAATTAGCTACAGTTACAGGTGCTTTCTTGTCTTCAAGTTTCACGATCATATTTCCTTTCGTCGTCTGAAGATTTGCATAAAGTCCGTCATTAAGACCTTCGTAAGTTTCTTTGTCTACGTTCATTTTTTTATAAATTGGTGTACAACTCATGAGCGAAATGCTTGCCGCTGCCAGAATTATATTCTTGTTAAACAATTTCATTGATTATAATGCTTTTAATTTGATGATTAACGGGATATCATTATCGATTTTCTTCTCATCACCATACGTACCGTAGGCAAGAGCGGAAGGAACCAAAAGCGTAACTTCTTCCCCATCATGGATAAAACGCAGCGCATCTTCCACTGCTTTCAGCTCATCAAAGTGTCCGAATCTGGCATCTCTTCTCTGTACCGGCTGGTCATAGATTTTCGTCTGGTCAAAATCGTAAAGATCATAGGAATACGAAATAAAAGTGTCGTCCTGCCTTCTCTGCCTCTGATCAAAACCCTGAGCATCCACCCAGTAATTCAACTGGGTCGGATAATATTTTACAGGCTGTCCGTTGATCCATTCCTGGATATGGTATCTTTCCTGGCTGTTAAGGTTTTTCATCCTTTGCCTGGACACATCAAGATCATTCTTGCTGAGCACGCCGCCAACGGGTGGATGCGTCTGCGTATTCTTGCTGCAGCTGAATAAGCCGAGAACCGATATGAAGAGTATTTTTTTCATAAACTTTTGCGAAAATACACATTTCGGAAATGATTAACAAAACTTGTAAAGTAAAGTTTGAAGATTTCGCAAATACTGATGAAGAATTCCTGAAGTTTTATTTTTATTGGGAGCTTTTTCACGCTTTCCGCACTCGCTATTTTTATGGGTTTCGGGGGGGGGGGGGGGGGGGGGGGGCGGGGACGAACAAAA